>Ga0224740_10448_pt1 | contig 11550 bp, 12 predicted proteins | sample LIM_E_Water_Bulk_FD_161634 | JGI IMG/M metagenome (GOLD analysis project Ga0224740, IMG submission 161634) | Enriched cells from gastrointestinal tract of the lab mouse from Pacific Northwest National Laboratory (PNNL), Richland, Washington... | ecosystem: Host-associated > Mammals > Digestive...
TTTTTGCATTCAAAACAACTCGATAGCTATCTTAAATGATGAAAATGAAACCTTAAGCTTCGGTGAAATCAAATCAGAGAACTTCATGGTTTCGACATCAAGTATTGCAACAACCGTTACTTTCTCAAATAGTGAAGTAGAATACGCACTTGTGATATCTTCTACATCAAAAACAGCAGATCTCATTTCGATTCTTATGCTACGCTTCTTACCAGCCATTCTCGCAATGATACTTTTGCTGTCCTTTTTAAGTGCCTTTATTTGCAGCAAGGTTATTGTCACCCCCATTGCAAAGATTAGCCAAATCTCTAAACGAATGACATCACTTGACATGACTTGGAAATGTGATATTGAGAGCAATGATGAGATTGGCGTACTTGCCTCCAGTCTTAATACAATGGCAGACCAATTACAAGAAACAATGAAAGAATTAACAAATGCAAACAATCAGCTGAAAGATGATGTGGAAAAATTCAAATCGTTAGAAGAACAACGAAGAAACTTTTTTGCAGCAGTATCCCACGAGTTGAAAACTCCGCTGACCATCTTAAAAGGACAAATCGAAAATATGATTTTGGGATATGGTGATTATCGAAATCATGATAAATACCTGCCTGAAGCGCTAAAATCATCCGAAACGATAGAGCAACTTGTAAAAGAGATTATTACCATCTCCAAAATGGAAAGCATGGATTTACAAAATACCTTGCAGGAGATTTCACTAAAACAAACCACAAACAACACAGTACAGGCCATTTTGCCTTTTGCGCAGGATAAGAAAATTAGGATACACCAAAATATCAGTACCGATGTAGTTTTATTTGTCAATCCAAACCTTTGGAATAAGGCCCTATCTAATATTCTTGGAAATGCAGTTCGACATTCTCCCTGCGGTGAAGATGTCTTTATATCCTTACAATCCTGTGAAAATGCAACTGCCCTCGTTATTCAAAATACTGGGGTGTCTATTCCAGAGACGGACCTTCCTCATATGTTCACGCCGTTTTATCGGACAGACAGATCAAGGAGCAAAACAACTGGTGGAAGCGGCCTGGGGCTATATATTGTCAAGACAATTCTCGACCTACACAGTATGGCCTATTGTATAAAGAACACGGAGCAAGGTGTGGCCTTTTTCCTCTATTTTTCTGACACAGACAGAAATTGACATGCTTATCTGTGGCGGTATCGGCGGCGGTACCTAGGCAGCGCTTTCCAATGCGGGGATTCAGTTATACGGGGATGTAACCGGAACAGCAGATTTTTTCTAAGTGCTTTTCTTAACAAAAGTCAAATACCCCGCTGCAAGCAACGGGGCATGACTTAGCTTCTTTTTAGCAAGTTCGCCCCAGAGGGGCGGGGTATTTGACCCTCGCGGCAGTCGCCAAATGCGAGCAAGCTCGCGCTTGGCTCGTTGCTTCGCGGAAATAAAGAGAACAAAAAAAGAACTATCAAAAAATAGTCCTAACAAATAACAAACTCTTTAAATTTTATGATATATCCTTACTTACAACCACCGAAAATACAAAAGTGCGCGATCAGGGGTTCGAACCCTGGACACCCTGATTAAGAGTCAGGTGCTCTGCCAGCTGAGCTAATCGCGCTTATTTCTAATGCTTCAACAGCAACATTGGTATAATATCAAAAAAAACCAAAAAAAGCAAGCCCTTTTTGCAAAAAAAAAAAATAAATTTTTGTTAATCTAATGTCTCCCTTCACGGCTAATTTCAGAAAATAGACAAAATGTCTTTTGACCCCAACATTTTATTATGCTATTATTATGATGCCAGAGTCAAGAGGTATGGACGGATTTAAGGAAGGATTGATAATAATGATTGCAAAAAGAATGTTAAAATATGTAGAGGGTAGTTCTGTTACCAGAGCTATGTTTGAGGAAGGTAAACGCCTGGCATCTCTATATGGGGCAGAAAATGTCTTTGATTTTAGTTTAGGAAATCCAAGTGTAGAACCACCATTGGCAGTAAAGGAACACATCATTAAGATATTAAATAAGCTTCCTCCAAATAAAATACATGGATATATGAATAATGCAGGACATGAAGAGGTGCGTGAGGCAGTTGCTATGTCGCTCAACCAGAAATTCGAGACAAATTTTGATAAAATGAATATTATCATGACTGTGGGGGCTGCCGGCGGCCTAAACGTAATCTTAAAGACAATTCTAGATGCCGGTGATGAAGTAATCGCATTTGCCCCTTATTTTGGAGAATATAATAATTATGTAGCAAATTACGATGGGATAATGGTAGCAATATCCCCTAATATCCCAAGTTTCCAGCCAAATTTGGAAGAATTCGCTAGTAAGATTACAGAAAAAACAAAAGCGGTAATTGTAAATACGCCAAATAACCCTACTGGGGTAGTTTACTCTGAAGAAACAATCATAAAAATGGCCAAGATTTTGGAGGAAAAACAAAATAAATTTGGAACAGCAATTTATTTAATCTCAGATGAGCCTTACCGTGAATTGGCCTATGACGGTGTCAAAGTCCCATATCTGACAAAATATTATAAGAATACAATTGTAGGGTATTCCTACAGCAAATCCCTGTCCCTTCCAGGAGAACGTATTGGCTATCTTGTGATTCCAAGAGAAGCGGATGATTTTGAAAATCTGGTAAATGCGGCAACCATTGCAACCAGGATTCTTGGATTTGTTAATGCACCATCCTTACAGCAGCTTGCAGTTGCAGAATGCTTGAATGAAACAACCGACATTACAACATATGATACAAACCGAAAGCTGTTATATCAAAAATTGACAACACTTGGTTTTGAATGTGCAAAACCGGAAGGTGCATTTTATATGTGGGTAAAAACACCAAATCAGGATGACAATGCTTTCGTGGCTAAAGCAAAGGAATTTAATCTGCTTTTTGTGCCAGGGAGCGCCTTTATGTGCCCAGGATATGTACGCATCGCGTACTGTGTTGATCAAACTATGTTAAAACGTTCCTTTGCATCCTTTGAAAAACTCGCTGAAGCCATGGCTTGAAAGAGTCAAATACCCCACTGCAGAGTAACGAAGCATGTTGTGTACACTGCAACAATGACTAATGAAAGAAATAATGAGAAAGGTGAAAGAAAAAAAGAAGGAAGGACAAAATGCAAACACATATCTTTCACCCTTTGTGTTTGCGCCTCAAGTGAAAATATAAAGATTTTCACTTGAGGCTCGGTACAAATTATGAGTAACTGGAGAGATAATTTAAGAAAAATAGAACCTTATGTCCCAGGAGAACAGCCTGATTTTCCGGATATGATTAAATTAAACACAAATGAAAACCCGTACCCTCCATCCCCTAAAGTACGAGAGGTTATGGAACATTTTGACGAGAGCAAGCTCCGGCTATATCCAGACCCCGCATCATCCAGGCTTGTCCAGGCTATAGCCGATTACAATAACGTAAAAAATAGCCAGGTATTTGTAGGTGTTGGATCAGATGATGTACTCGCGATTGCATTTATGGCATTTTTTAATTCGAAAAAGCCGATTCTATTTGCAGACATTACCTATTCCTTTTATGATGTCTGGGCAGAATTATTTCGGATCCCTTATGAAAAAGTTCCACTCAACGATAAATTTGAAATCGTCCCTTCCGATTATTATCGTGAAAATGGCGGCGTAATTATCGCTAATCCAAATGCACCAACTGGAATTGCCCAAAGCATCAATGCACTGGAAGATATTATACAGCATAATCAGGATGTCGTGGTAATTATTGACGAAGCGTATGTGGATTTTAGCAGCCAGACAGCCTTAAATTTGATCCAAAAATATGACAATGTCCTGATTGTCCAAACCTATTCAAAATCCCGCTCCCTTGCTGGAATGAGGATTGGCCATGCTTTTGGGAGTGAAGAATTAATCTCCGCCTTAAACGATGTAAGATATTCATTTAACAGTTATCCTATGACCAGGCTATCTGTTGAGATTGGCGCCGCAGTAATTACGGATACTGATTATTTTGAGCAGACAAAGAAAAAAGTCATTGCAACCCGTGAGTGGGTCAAAAGAGAACTGATTAGACTTGGATTTACTTTTGGCGATTCTATGACAAACTTTATTTTCGCAACCCATGATAGAGTTCCCGCTCAGGTTATTTTTGATAAATTGCGCGAAAAACATATATTTGTCCGCCATTTTTCTGCTCCGCGAATTGATAACTATCTTCGTATTTCTATTGGCACAGAGGAGGAAATGAGACGTTTTCTAAATGAAGTGGCAGCAATTATAGAAGAATATCGGGGGTAAAACAATGGAATATTTTGGAGTATTTGCATTTATTCTTTGTATTTGGCTTCTTGCTGGGCCTTCCCATCCATCAAATATGAAAAAGCTATATACTTTTAATCCGCAACTATAAAAGATGGCATAGCCGGACGGTTTTACACATGATCTTTGAATGTCCATGAATTGTAACAACTTAGTCAAATACCCCGCTGCAAGCAACAGGGCATGACTTAGCTTCTTTTTAGCAAGTTCGCCCCAGAGGGGCGGGGTATTTGACCCTCGCGGCAGTCGCCAAATGCGAGCAAGCTCGCGCTTGGCTCGTTGCTTCGCGGAAATAAATACCTTGCTGAAAAACTTATTTTTCTACTAGGAATTATCTGGCATTAGTGCTATTATATTCTTAAGATAGTTTTTAAGGAGGGTGATGATATTGGAAAGGGACGAATTCGATAAAACCGAACTAGATAGCCGCATTTTTGATGGATTTTCAGAAACTTCCAAACGCCGCTACATATATATCTGCAATATGCAAACTGGTATATCCAGATGGTCGAAAAACGCTGTGGATTATTTTGGGCTTCCTGGAGAATATTTTGATAATGCAGGCGAACTATGGGGAAGCCACATTCATCCTGCGGACCGTGATACGTATTTTAAAGATATTGAGGACGTCTTTACAGGAAAAAAGAGCCGGCATGATCTAGACTACCGAGCCAAAAATAAAGAAGGGGAGTATGTCACTTGTACCTGCCAGGGAGTCGTTTTAAAGGGCGAAAATGGCAAACCGGATTTATTTGTCGGAGCTATTGAAAATCATGGTATTATGGATAACATAGACGCCACTACAAATCTCTATAATATTTATGAATTCTGGCAGGAAACCCGTTCTATCCGAAACACAGGTATTCCACATATTATCCTGATGCTTGGAGTCACGAACTTTTCAGATATCAATGCAATTTATGGCTACTCCTTTGGCGACAGAGTTTTGCGCGAATTAGGAAATATTATGTTGGAGATGGTGCGTGGCAGTGGAAGTATCTACCGCATGGACGGCGTGCGCTTTGCCTGCATCTTGCCAAAATGCAGCACTACCGAGGCAGAAGCCTTGTATTCCAGAATACAGCACGCCGGAAAACACACCCTATTTATTGACAATGTAAGAATCTCTGTAAGCATATCAGGTGGAGCTATTGATTATCATGGAGAGTATGACGAATATTCTGTCCAGGCAAATGCTAAATATGCCCTAGAACAGTCAAAACATGAACACCATGGTGAATTAGTCTTCTTTGATAATAAGTTGCTTAACGATAACCGAAAAAATCTAGAACTATTAGATGCACTCCGCAAAAGTATACTCAATCAGTGCGATGGATACTATCTCTGTTTCCAGCCAATCATCGGTGCAGAAAATGAAGAACTTGTAGGTGCAGAAGCACTTTTGCGCTGGTATAAGCCTCCTTTTGGCGAAGTACCGCCAGGACTTTTTATCCCACGCCTGGAAAACGACCCAAGCTTCTACGACCTTGGGAACTGGATCTTAAAACAGGCTGTTACAGAAGGGAAAAAGTTATTAGACAAGTACCCTAATTTTGTCCTAAATGTCAATGTCGCATATACCCAACTTTCCCGTTTAAGCTTTTTGGATGCCGTCAAGAATATATTGAAAGAGACGGGATATCCCCCTGCTAATCTCTGTCTTGAACTGACCGAACGATGCCGTCAGTTGGATAAACGGTATCTGCGCCAGCAGATTGATTCCCTAAAATCATTTGGGATTAAGATTGCAGTAGATGATTTTGGAACCGGATTTTCCTCATTAATCCTTTTAAGTGAACTTCCAGTCAACACCATAAAAATCGACCGTGGATTTATTATAGATATTCAGACGAACGAGGCAAACCAGGCAATTGTTGAGGCAATTACAAATTGTGCCCAAAAACTGGATGTACATGTCTGCTGTGAGGGACTTGAGACAAAGGAAATGATCGACTTTATTCGGCAATATCCTGTGTACAGCATACAAGGATATTATTATTCCAAACCAATGAAAATGCAGTCTTTCATGGAAAAATTCTATTAATGCCAAAAAGGGCAAAATACGCAATTTACTCCACAAAAATGATAGAGGCATTCTTCAATCATCATAATTATAACACTTTTATATCTAAAAGAGAGATGCTCCAGCCGGAACATCTCTCTTTTATTCAACATTGCATATATCGTATCAAATACTTCGTTTGATTAATCACTGATAAATCCGCGGTAGTGACGAACTAACATCTGAGACTCAATCTGCTTTAATGTTTCCAGTACAACACCCACGATAATGATAAGGGATGTCCCACCGAAAGAAACATCTGCGCCAAATGCGCCTGAGAAGAAGATTGGTATAATTGCTACAATCGCAAGGCCAATTGCACCGATAAAGACAATGCTATTCAAAACCTTCGTTAAATACTCAATAGTTGGCTTACCTGGACGGATACCTGGTATAAAACCACCCTGCTTCTTCATATTCATAGAAACTTCCTGTGGATTGAAAGTAATTGATGTGTAGAAATAAGCAAAGAAGATTAATAGTAATACATAGATCACTAATCCCAATGTATACTTAAACTCACCAAAACTCTCAAAATTACACCATGCATTCTGGTTCAATACTTTTAATAGCTTCTGCCCAAGCGATGTGCCATCTCCAGAAGCTGGCTGAACTCCAGCAAAGCCAGCAATTACAATCGGCATCTGGAACAAAGAACCTGCAAAGATTACCGGAATAACTCCCGCCGTATTTACCTTTAACGGAATATGCGAAGATTGTCCGCCAATCAACTTTCTTCCCTGCGTCTTCTTAGAATACTGTACATTAATCCTTCTCTCACCATCAGAAAGAATGATAATAAATACAATAGTGCCAATAATAACGGCGAGAATAACCAGGGCTGCTAATAGACCATTGGTCACATTTGACGCACCAGATACGAACTTCTCATATAATGCTGTCATATCCTCTGGTATACGAGAAACAATATTGTAGAGCAGGATGATAGAAATACCATTTCCTACTCCCTTTTCTGTAATCTGCTCACCAAGCCACATAAGAACCGCAGAACCTGCTGACAGGGATACGATGATAACAGAGATTGATGTGAAAGACACACCCTCTGTCAGATACCCTGCATTGCCAAATCCAATCGCCATTGCTGCACTTTCAATAATAGCCAGTGCAATGGATACATATCTTGTATATTCAGCAATTTTCTTTCTTCCCTCTTCACCATCTTTGTGAAGCTCCTCCAGACGCGGAATTGCAATCGTAAGAAGCTGTAAGATAATGGAAGATGTGATATATGGTGTAATATTCAGTGCAAAAATTGACATCTGCGAAAAAGAACCACCAGTCAACTGGTTAAAGAAATCCAGCGAATTGTGTTCCTCGAAAAACCTTGAGATAACAGATGCATCTACACCCGGTACTGGAAGCTGACAACCAATACGCACAACGATAAGCACCATGAAGGTGTACAGGATCTTCTTGCGGAGATCCTTAATCTTAAATGCATTACGGACTGTTTCAAACATCCTTAAATCACCTCAGCTTTTCCACCAAGAGCTTCAATCTTCTGGACAGCACTCTTACTGAATGCATTTACCTGAACAGTAAGCTTCTTAGTTAATTCTCCGTTTCCGAGTACCTTAACTCCATCCTTCGGATTGCTGATAATTCCTTTTTCTAACAGTGCATCAATCGTTACAACATCACCATCATTAAATTTCTCTAACTTGTCCACATTAAATGCAACAATTTCCTTTGAGTTGATGTTTGTAAATCCCCTCTTAGGAAGACGCATGTAAAGTGGAAGCTGTCCACCTTCAAAACCTGGACGTGGAGCACCGGAACGAGCCTTCTGTCCCTTGTGTCCCTTACCTGCTGTCTTGCCGTTTCCTGAACCATGTCCGCGGCCTTTCCTAAATCTTTCTGTCTTTGAGCCATTTGCCGGCTTCAATGTTGATAAATCCATTGTTTTACCTCCTACATATACGGCTGAACGCATCTGCCAGCCAAAATCACTAACGGGCATAAACCTGCTTTCTCGCTGAAAGCCCCCTGCCCTCGCTACAAATCAATATAATAACATAAAAGGCTGCTGCTTGGCTAGTCTTTTTTGTAAATATCTGAAAAAACGCCGTAGGGGAATTCAAGCACAACACTTGAATTTCCACACCGCGTTTCCTATTTATTCCGTCCTTAGATTTCCTCAACCTTTACAAGGTGTCTTACATGCCAGACCATCCCTTTAACAGCATCGTTATTTGGCAGAATAACCTCCTGCCTGATCTTTCTTAAGCCCAAAGCTTCAACCGTTTTGCGATGCTTCGGAATGGCACCAATTGTAGACTTTACTAAAGTAACTTTTAACTTATCTGCCATAATTCGATTCCATCCTTTCCGATTAGCCCAAAACCTCTTCTACAGAAATTCCACGGGCCTTAGCAACCTCTTCTGGAGTCTTTAAATGCTTAAGACCTTCAATCGCTGCGAGTACAACATTCTGCTTATTATTAGAACCAAGAGACTTTGTACGAATATTCTTGTATCCTGCAAGCTCAAGTACGGCACGGACAGGACCACCAGCGATGATACCTGTACCTTCTGGAGCTTGCTTGATTAAAACGGAAGCACTTCCAAACTTGCCTGTATAATCATGAGGTACGCTTCCATTATCATCCATAGGAACCTGCACTAATTTCTTAGTAGCATCTTCTTTGCCCTTGCGGATAGCTTCTGGAATCTCAGTAGCCTTACCAAGACCTACGCCCACATGTCCGTTTTTATCGCCAACTACTACTAATGCAGTAAATCTCATATTACGTCCACCTTTAACAACTTTGGTTACACGCTTAATCGTTACCACATTATCTTCTAGCTCTAAATTGCTAGTATCAATAATTGCACGTTTCATGAGTTGTTTTCCTCCTAAAATATTTATAAATCCCCGAAACAGAACATCCTAGAACTGCAGTCCCGCTTCCCTTGCTGCTTCTGCTAAAGCTTTAATCTTACCCTGATATATGAAACCGCCTCTGTCAAAGACAACTGTATTAATTCCTTTATCCAATGCTCTCTTTGCGATCACTTCGCCAAGTTTGGAAGCTGCCTCAACATTGTTTGTCTTTGCCAGGCCATCCTTAACTTCTTTCTGAAGGGTGGATGCTGAAACTAAAGTATTCTGGGCCGTATCATCAATAATCTGAGCGTACATATGATTATTACTTCTAAATACAGCTAAACGTGGTCTATCGGCAGTGCCGGAAAGACGATTACGAATTTTCATGTGTTTTTTCACACGAACTTCTGCTCTTGACTGTTTTTTAATCATCGTATTTCACTCCTTTAATTATTTTTTACCTGTCTTACCAACTTTACGTCTAATAACTTCATCAGCATACTTGATACCCTTGCCCTTATAAGGTTCCGGAGCTCTTTTCTCTCTGATTTCAGCAGCGTATTGGCCAACCTTTTCCTTATCGATACCCTTTACAATAATCTTATTCTGTCCCTCTACAGTTACTTCAAGACCTTCTGGATCCTCCATCTCTACCGGATGGGAATATCCAAGAGAAAGAACTAATGTCTTTCCTTTTTTCTGTGCCCTGTATCCAACACCGTTTACTTCAAGCTCCTTCATAAAGCCCTCTGTTACACCAATCACCATGTTGTTGATCAGAGTTCTGGTCAGACCATGCAAAGATTTCATCTTCTTTATATCACTTGGACGGGAAACTGTAATTTCCTCGCCTTCCTTCTTAATTTCCATTTCCGCAGGAAGCACTCTTTCCAGAGTTCCCTTCGGTCCTTTTACAGTCACTTTATTATTTTCTGCAATATCAACAGTAACTCCTGCTGGTATCGCGATAGGCATTCTTCCGATTCGTGACATGCCGTACACCTCCATATTTCCTTTAATGAACGAAGCAACACTTACCGATATTACCAGATAAATGCAAGTACCTCGCCGCCTACATTTTCTTTTCTTGCTTCCTTGTCAGTCATAACACCCTTGTTTGTTGAAACAATTGCAATGCCCAGACCACCGAGAACACGTGGAAGCTCATCTTTTCCGGCATAAACACGAAGACCTGGCTTAGAGATTCTCTTTAAGCCTGAGATAATCTTGTCATTCTTATCTACACCATACTTCAATGTAATATGAATCATGCTGATTCCATCAACGTCAATCATATCAAATTTCTTGATGTAACCTTCTTTTAAGAGGATCTCTGCGATAGAAATCTTCATTTTTGAGCTAGGTACATCTACTGTATCATGCTTTGCAGTGTTCGCATTACGGATTCTTGTAAGCATATCTGCAATAGGATCGCTCGTCATCATCTTAGTTATACCTCCTTACCAGCTTGCTTTCTTCACGCCTGGAATCTGTCCTTTATAAGCTAACTCACGGAAGCAGATTCTGCAAATTCCGTATTTTCTTAAATAAGCATGTGGACGCCCACAAATTCTGCAGCGGTTGTATTCTCTTGTAGAGAATTTTGCTTTGCGCTGCTGCTTTACCTTCATAGAAGTCTTAGCCATGAAATTCCCTCCTTATTTTTTGAAAGGCATACCGAACTGTGTTAATAATTCACGAGCCTCTTCATCAGTTTCCGCAGTTGTAACAACAACTACATCCATACCTCTGACCTTGTCTACTTTATCATACTCAATTTCCGGGAAAATCAACTGCTCCTTGATTCCAAGTGCGTAGTTGCCTCTTCCATCAAATGCATTCGGGTTTACCCCTCTGAAGTCACGCACGCGTGGCAGTGCCAGATTTACGAGACGGTCAAAAAATTCATACATCTTGTCGCCCCTTAAAGTTACCATGCAGCCAATCGGCATACCCTCTCTTAACTTAAAGTTAGCGATAGACTTCTTAGCCTTTGTCGCAACAGGTTTCTGGCCAGTGATAATCTCCAGCTCAGCCATAGCAGCATCAAGAACCTTGGAATTCTCTTTTGCCTCACCGATACCCATATTGACTACGATTTTTGCAAGCTTAGGCACCTGCATAACGTTTTTATAACTAAACTTTTTCATCATAGCATCTACGATTTCATTCTGATAAGTTTCATTTAAACGAGTCAAATTAATATGCCTCCTTTCCAAAATTAGTCAATTACTTCGCCAGTTGCTTTTGCATAACGCACTTTTTTTCCGTCCTCAAATTTAAAACCGATGCGTGTAACTTTTCCTTTGCTGACATACATAACATTAGATGCATCGATAGGAG
>Ga0224740_10449_pt1 | contig 11541 bp, 6 predicted proteins | sample LIM_E_Water_Bulk_FD_161634 | JGI IMG/M metagenome (GOLD analysis project Ga0224740, IMG submission 161634) | Enriched cells from gastrointestinal tract of the lab mouse from Pacific Northwest National Laboratory (PNNL), Richland, Washington... | ecosystem: Host-associated > Mammals > Digestive...
GATTCTGTCATTCTTTTATTAGAAAGAAAATTCTTAAGAAAATTTAAATATATTTACCTCTTGTCATATAGTTTTTAATACTATATAATGGATTTTGAGGTGATTGTGCATGACAATTGATGTTCAAAATATTCTGGAAAGTATATTGGAAAGTCTGAACCGCATTGACTATATCCGTCCGGAGGATGTTCCGGGAATTGATTTATATATGGATCAGGTGACCACCTTCATGGACCGTGAGCTGGCGACCTCCAAGCGTTATGAGGAGGACAAGATTCTGACGAAAACCATGATTAATAATTATGCCAAGAACAACCTGCTTCCTCCCCCGGAAAAGAAAAAGTACTCCAAGGAGCATTTGCTTCTGCTGATTTTCATTTATTACTTTAAAAATATTCTCTCCATCAGCGATATCCAAAGTCTTCTCTCTCCATTGACAGAGAAGTATTTCCATACGGATCACGCGATTAAGCTGGATTCCATTTACAGCGAAGTATTCAGTCTGGAGAAGTCGCAGATTGAAGCTATGAAGGAAGATGTGATCAGCAAATACCGTATTGCCGGAGAGACCTTTGAGGGAGCTTCCGGGCAGGACAGGGATTTCCTGCGGCTCTTTTCCTTTATCTGCATGCTCAGCTTTGACGTCTATGTGAAAAAACAGGTGATTGAAAAGCTGATTGACCAGCTTCCGGAGCCGGACAAAAAGGGAAAGAAAAAAGAAAAGGGGGCGGATACCGCTTCACAGTCTTCATAAGCTTGTAAAGTAATTCTATTTTATAAAATAAGGGTATCACTTATCATCTGCCGGATGATTTTGTGATACCCTTGTTCTTTTTTGAAAATCACCCCCTCGGCATTATCCGCAGGAATAAAATCTTTCTTGATTTCCGGAGCTTTTTACATATATCTTCCGGTTTATATATCCTGTTTTTCAAGATATTCCATATATCTTGCTACCATAAGCGCAATTTGGAAGGTCAGTGCATCCTCGAAAATGCGAATGTCCAGCCCCGTTGTTTTCTGAAGCTTTTCCAAACGGTATACCAGTGTATTGCGGTGCACGAATAGTTGGCGGGCTGTCTCTGACACATTCAAATTATTTTCAAAGAACTTCTCTATGGTCGTCAAGGTTTCTTCATCAAAGGTGCCGGGCAGATTGTCACCAAGAACCTCCACCATAAACATCTTGCACAGGGACAGAGGCAGCTGATAAATCAAGCGTCCAAGGCCCAAAGTATGATAAGACACCACATTTTTCTCCGGATAGAATATCTCTCCCACATCGAGAGCCATACGGGCTTCCTTATAGGAACGGGACACATCCTTGAGCTGGCTTACAATTGTTCCGTAGGACACGCGCACGGAGCCTGCTGACTCCGTATTCAGCATCTCCACCAGCATACATGCTGTCTTTTCCAACGCCTCATAGCCGGCATTTTCTCCAATCTCTTTTACCACTACTACATTGTTCTCATCAACTGCCGTGATTACATCCTGTCCCTCCGGCGCAAACGTACTGCGCGCAGTCTCTAATGTAATTACATCCTCTTCCCCTTTTGTCTCTATCAAGTATACAACACGCAGGGTGTCCTGATTGATATGGAGCTTCTTAGCCTGATTGTTAATATCTACCACAAGCAGATTGTCAAGGAGCAGATTCTGTATAAAATTATTCCGGTCAAAGCGCTGCTTATAAGCTACAATCAGCCCCTCCAGCTGCTTTACCGCTATCTTACCGATCATATAGGCGTCGTCGCTTGTGCCCTTTACCAACAACACATATCCCAACTGACCTTCATCATAAACTTTAAAAAAATGAAAGCCCTGTAGACTCTGGCTTTCAGCAGGAGAATCCGCAAATGCACCCAGTATGTCCTTCGAAATCTCTCCCATGTCAAAGGTTGCCGCAACCCGGCTGCCGTTTACATCCAACACACACAAATCTATCCTTGTAATTCCACGCAAATCATCTATTGTTGCCTGTATAATTTGATTAGAAATCATCCACTTTCTCCTCCTGCGCTGATTGGTATATGATTTACTATTATAAGTGGAATTTTGGCAAAAGTAAAGGGCACATTTTATAGGATATTGTATAAAAAACAACCTGTGTTTAAATTATAGACTATTTTATATGAATTTTTTTCATTTATTTTTGGTTAAAATTTTTTTATCATTTTTCTTGACATTCTTCTCTCCTAATGCTATTATAATCTAGCGCGTTGTGCGTAGATGCTGCTGTGGCTCAGTCGGTAGAGCGTCGCATTGGTAGTGCGGAGGTCACGGGTCCGATTCCCGTCAGCAGCTTTCGTTAAAAGGGCTGGAAACCTTGATTTTACAGGGTTTTCAGTTTTTTATTGCCTTAAATTTGTGATTACACATGATTACACTTTTTTCATATTATCTGGCTTTCTCTCAGAATATCATTCTTATTTAAAACATCTCGCTTATACTCTTTATTTCTGATAGAAAACTCATAATATTTATGTGTGGTTGCACTGTCCTTATGCCTTAACTGAGCCTGTGCTATCTTCTCTTCCACTCCATTTGCCAGTAAATAAGAAGCATATGTCTTTCTCAGCTTATGCATGGAGCGGTATTTTACACCAGTCTCTTGACAAATTTTCCTCAATGATTTACTGAAAAAGTAGGATTTCAATCTTCCATATTCCGGTTCATAAAATAAGAATTCGCTACCTATTCCATTTTTCAAGTTTAGCTTTCTTATAAGAGATAACACATTCATTGCTGAATTTGACAGTTCAATCCCATTCATACTGCATTCGCTCTTAGGGAACTCACGAACTGAATATATTGTTTTGCCATCCTCATTTTTATATTTAATTTCTGTTCTTTGTATATAGAGCATCTCTTTTTCCTGATCACTCGTTTTCAAAGAACACAGCTCACCTGCCCTAAGTCCTGTAAGAAGTGCAAGCAATATCCCCAATTCCCTTGTAGACTGATAATTTTTAATGATATAATCCGCAATAATCAAAATTTCTTTTTCCCCGTATACCTGTTCTTCATCTTTTACTATATTCTTTTTAAATTTCTTATCCGGAACTTTATAATCTTTCAATGTATAGGACATAGATATACAATTCAAATTCTTTTCAGACATTGCATAACTAAATATACCATTTAACACTGTCTTTAAGTTACTAAAGGTCTTCCGTGTAATGCTATTTTCATTAAGAGTATCCTTCAAAAATCTGATTACATCATTATTAGATACATTTTCAATATCAGTCTTGGCAAACTCTTTTCCTTTAATAAATCTGTCAAAATCATTCTGATAACGATCTCCGGTATTTTTCTCAATATCCTTTTCTTTCAAAGCATATTCTATCCATTCATTAAATATCGCTCCTACTGAATGATCAACTTTATGTATGGGATGCCTTTTAATATATTCTTTTACAATGTAATCTTCTAACTTTTCTCTACTGCTTTTAGCTACTAACCTCCTTTTCTTAACCTTCGTTTCATCTTCAATATAAGTCTTTGATCTTCCATCTGACGCAACCCAAATGTCATATGGATGTTTCTTTAAAATCGCATTACGCTTTGATTTCTCCATACTCATTCGCACATCATCAAGATTAATCATACTATTATCTATCATAAATTGCAATGTGTCCAGCATTGCATTATCATCTATTTCTCGATTAAATGCCCCTTGTATTATTATCACCTCTGTAAGTTATTTATTAAAAAAGGCACTGTCAAAATAAATCAGCAGTGCCCCATATTCGTATCAATATTCAATTTTTAGTCATTATTCAATCTATTATTATGGATGTGAGCCGACTTTTAGTAGAATCATATCCTCATTTTTGCTTTGTCATCAGTTACTTGAATCAAAATCGGGTAGGAAATCTTACTTTCCTACAACGCCTACTACATGAATCCCTTTCAAATCCCCCATCGGTTCTTTCACCCAGACCCTTTGGAACTTTTGCAATTTAACCCCAGGTATGCAACACTTTACAGTTCTTTCGCTTCCTGCTCTGTCTAAAATTACATATCCCTTTGGCGTGATTTCTTTTATGATGGATTGATATGTACGGTCACAGTTTACTGCTTTCTTGTCAACTGCGTATTTAATAGTCTTTAAAATTTCATCTGCTATATTTGTCATTTTATTATTGTACTCCTTAAATCTTTTATTAGTTATTCCGCATAAAACATATCATATAAAACGTCCGCAATAACACGGCTACATTCTTTCTCTATTTCTGCTCCATATACTGCCATTGCATTTACAATTGCAATGTTAAAATCAGATACATCTTTAATAGAATCCAATACATGTTTTGTCATGTTATCAAGATTATCTTCAGCAACTTTTACAGTAATTTTATATGCTAATTCTTCCAATTGTTCTTTTGTTAATTGCTTCATTATATTTTGTCTCCTATTATTCTAAAACCTGGAACTCGGTTGTTTTGTAACTAAGTTCCAGGTGTATTTTAATAATCTTAATCAAACATCTGATATTTCTTAATTCTTAATGTCTGTAAATCTCTCATTAATGTTTCAGCAGCAGTTGAATTAGTTACATTTGGCATTGTAATATGAAATTCATTGTTAATGTTAGGCTGAACATTCTTATTATTAGTAATAACATTCCCGGCATTCAACTGGCTAATAAATTTATCTACCTCTTTATTATGCTCACGCATAATACTGTCTGTAACAGGTTTGGTAACTGCTTCTATGCCTCCCATTTTCATCATGGCTTCAAATTTCTTCTGTGCCTGTATAATCGGATGACTGTCTGGAAGAGGATGGAGCACATCGCCATTTGGTCTTACAACTACATTATTCTCAAATTTTGCTACTCCATGTTCATTAATCCTGCCATTCATATAAGGCTTGCCATTCAAAATCTGCTTCGTTTGGTCTTCATTGAAGATTATCGTACCCTTTGGCAAATCACTCATTATGGGCTTATTGGTAATCTCTGTTGTGCCGTCCGGATAGAGTGTTAACTCGAGCTGGCCATTTTCAGAACGCAGTGCATTTTTCTCTGCTTCCGGTAACCCTCGATAGCCTGTTCCTGTTGCAAATGCATTTCCTACCGTTCCTTTTGCATGAGCAGGGCCAGTACTAACACCACCGCCAGCACCTGGCATACCAATACTGTTAATTTCGTTCAGCGCGTCTATCATATCACGTAACGCACCTACACACGCTTGGATGGAAGATTCCAAATTATTGAATAATGTCTGTTCTTCCGGCAGTACTTCGTTTGCAGTATTAAATTCTGCCATGAGTGCGCTTATGAGATTTTCGTCACCTTCCGCACCTTCTTCAAAACCGATAGCTTCCGCAACTGCATTTACAGCATTTTTCAGTATTCCAAATTTCCCAATTACAGTTTCACCGTCATCGCTTGAACCAGACTCGTCACCGCTTCCAAGTGTTTTGTCTGCGGTTTGTAATAATTGTTCAAGGGAGCCTGTTACAGAAGAAGCACCTGTACCAGAATTAGAACCAGTACCTTTATTACCGCCTTTTCCAGACGATCCGGAAGAATTGCCGCCTCCTTTAGAAGCAGATCCATCAGAACTGCCACCACCTGCAATAGCAGTAGACACTTCATCAACAGCCGTTTTCAGATTATGGAACTGTCCTATGATGCCACCTTCTTCACCGCCAAGGGATATTTCATTGATGGCGGTTATAGCACTGACCAATCCGCCCACAGTACCTTCTTCGCTGATTCCAAGAGCCATAGATACGCCAAGAATTGCTTCACCTAAGTTATTGAATGAGCTGGTAAGATTATCAAATCTTTCACTGTCAGACATGGTATTCAAAGCAGTGTTCACAGTATCAACGTTTTGAGAAATGCCGGATGTGGCATTACTCATATCGGCTGCAAGATTATTTAAGCTTGTGGAAGTACTTTCAGTTACACGTGTTACCGTATTGGAAAGATTGGTTACACTGCCATCTAAAAGCTCTGAATCACTGTTTACCTTCATTACGGCATCTGCAACGGTTCCGGTAAGACGATTGATATTTTCATTTGTACCATTTACAGATGTAGAGATACCATTTACTACGTCACTTGTATTGGTTCCTAAATTTCTAACTTCTTCATTGGCGGTTTGTAGTATCTGCTTTAATTCGCCTGTTTTGTTAGCTATAGGACTTACAAATCCAAGAATCTGCTCTGAATAATTCGCTGTGTTATTAACTCTTTCTTCAACGCCTGTGAGTGCGTCCTGGAATAATCGGAGATATTCGTCCTCTGAATTTTTCAGTGTGTTCAGACTGTTAGTAAAATCATCTGTTACCAAACGTGTCTCTTTTAATTTTTCAAGTTCATTTACAAAATTGGTGACATCATCTTTTAATTTGGCATAGTGTGAATTTTCTGGGTTCTTTTCCAGAAGGGTATTTAAATTCTCTAATCCGGCCTTAGCGTTCGCAAGGACTTCTTCATCCTGTATTGTCCAGATATAGTAAGACAGCGTTTTGCCAGTATTAAGTGTGTTTCTAAGTTTATTTATTGCGCCTCCGACATTACCAGCCGCATTGCCTGCTGCTTTACTTGCATCTTCGGCATTTTTGCTTAATTCCTTGATAGATTTTTCTGTCTGCTTAATCAGATTATCATAGTACTTGTTGGATTCCTCTATCATGTCTCTGATTAAGTCTTTCTGTTCCTCCAGAGCGTCAATCTCATCCTGGATTAGATCTTTCTTCTTTTCCAGGTTTGCAATTTCGGCATCTTCCTTTAATTCAGCAATCTTTTCACGGGTGTCACGGATTCCTTTTGTGTCAGGAACGTAGTGCATTCCCTTTTTTTCGCTGTATACCAACTTAGGTCTCTGATTCTGCATCCGCTCCAAATCATACTGGAGTTTTTGCTGTTCAATATCATGTTTTCTTTCTTCACGTGCTTTCTTGATTTTATCTATCTCATCATCAAGGAGATCAATTTCTTTTTCCTTTCCTTTAATTACGTCATCAATACCGTCAATTTGTGCCTGTAACGCATCCTCGGCGGCTTCTTTCTGTTCCTGTAATGCCTCCTTTTCTGCTTCCAAGGCTTCTTTCTGTTCTTTTAAGGCATCGTTGGTGTCTTTTGTTGCTTTGCCTGCGCCTTTTTGGGCGTTTTTCATATCATTTAGTTTCTTGTTGTAGTTGTCAAGTATACCTACATCTGGCGTGTATTTATTATCGCCTTTGAAACTAAAATCTGGTAACTCAATCATTTGAGGAGCCATATTAGATGCAACGGATTTGCCAAAACTGCTTATGGCAGAACCAATGGCCGACAAGGATTCACCGCTTGCTTCTAAAGCAAAATCAATCTTTGGGAGTTTGTGAGTTCCAAGCAGCCCCATGTCTACATCCTGCATGGATATACTTTTAATACCAAAACTAATATCTACTTTAAAATTTGATATAGCGTTTCCCAGAGTATCAAACAACTCAGCAACAGAATTTGCCATATCACCAATAGCTATATTTGTATTTGCCGTAATAGCCTGTGCTGCAAGACTTTGGTTGCTGACATTTTCGGACATGCTGGATGCAATTTCAGAAGTAGTAGTACCTAATGTATTGGCAATCTCATCTGCCATCTGACCGCCTGTAGCCACAATATCTGCCAAGTCCTCTGCGATAACCTGTGTGTGGGCCGTAAATTCATCCGTACCTGCTTCAACAGCTCCTGTCATTAACTGTTCCAGGGAATAAATGCTGTCTTGGTAAGATTGAATGGTAGAAATGGCATTATCTAAAGCTGACTGAGTATTATCTAACATTCCAGAAGTTGCTTCTGACATTGCGGTGCCATTCTGATTCCAGGATGCGGAATTTTCTTGTAATTCATTCGTAAGAGTGCTTAAGGTATTGGCGATGGACAGATAGCCTTCCAGATATTCGGATACACTGATGGAGCCAGAATCAAATTTGTTGATTAAGTCAGATAATCCGCTTGCTGCCTGCTGTGTACTGTCTACAAAGAATTGTGCGGATGCTGCGTTTGCTTCTTCAAGTGAATTTGTATAGTTTGAGAAATCCACATTGGCAATTTCGCTGTTAAGGGCATCAAAGTATTCCTTGCAGGATATTTCACCTTCTTTGAATTGACTATTGATATATTGCAGGCGTTCACCGATTTCTGTACCATCGAAGGAGGAGAAGAGTTCTTTTATAGCGTTTTCTTCTGTGGCATTTGTTTGAACATATCCCAATCTGACAAGTTCATCAATTAACTCGGCAAGGCTAAGTTTATATTCATCGGCCGATTCTTTCAATTTGTCAAAGGATGCATTTTCACCAGGATTCAAAGATTCCAGATCTAAATTGTCCAAGCCTCTTAAATTATCCGCCAGCTTCTGTAACTCGGAATTATTTTTCAGTTCATTATGGAAATCAATTAATTTTGTATCTGCCTGATCAAAAACGTCATAAAGCACATACCCATAATTTTCTAACTCTTCTGTAGTAAAGGTGGCTTTTAATGCTTCTAAATCCTGTCTAAGCTTTTGTACATTTTCATCGTTGAATGGATCTTCGCTTTTCAAAACAGCTTCATTCAGTGCTTCGACAGTTTCAAGAGCATTATTATATTTTTTCGCTAATTCATCATCATCCTTGATTATTTCAGCAATCAAAATCTGTTGAAGTGCATCTCCAAGCTGTTCTATTGTGTCCTTTACCCGTTTAAGTTCCGAACCAGAATAATCTAATACATTGTCAAAAGAATCTGTAAAGTCAAAATCTCCATTGTCTCTTAGGCTGCGCACATCTGCCATAAAGTCATTGATTGTACTTTCAGCAGTAGTTGCGTCTGCCTTTAATATAAGGCTGAACGTACCAGAACCCTCACTGGAATTAATATCTATGCCATATTTATCTGCAAGTTCCTGGATAGCAAGTCCTTCATCACTATATAAGGATACACCCATTCCAAGATTGTATTTTTTCTTATCAAGCATTTGGCTTTTGGCATCATTAATACCTTTTTCGCCAATGTCATTCAAGGTTTTATTAGCAATTTCTTTGTTGAGTGCCTTGATTGCTTCGGTCTGGTCTTTGTAAGCATCTGTAACAAGATTTAACTTGCCGTATTCATCACCAAATTTATCATTGAGTTCTGTCTGGAGGTCAAGAAGCTGTTGCTTGATATTATATGTTTCTTCTTCGTTGCCTTTGGCTTCTAAGAGTGCTTTGTGAAGTTCCTGATAGCGTTTTGTGTAATCCTCTATGGATGAGGTTGATTCTTTGTAGGCGTTTGTAGCTTCTTGGGTGGCTTGGCGGAGTTCTTCATTATTCTGTTTAATTCCATTAATAATAGAAGAACCTATGCTCCATGCAGTGGATATAGCCGCAAATATGATACTTGCCTTTTGAAGCGCAGACATAGCCGCCCATGTTGCCTTAACAGAAGCAGTAAGTCCTGTAAATGCACCTTTTAGTATGTTTACTGAGCCTGCGTTTGCTGTATTGGCGGCTGTATTTGCATTTGTGGCAGTTGTTAGACCAAGGGTTTCCAGTTTTGACTTCGCTTCTTCTTTAGTTAAATTATGCTTACCAAGAATTATTATCCTATCACTTTCTACAAGTTGTTTTTGTGACAATAATAATTTTAAATTCTTTTCAGTTAAATTCTGTGTTGCAACTCCAATTTCTTTAAGTGCATTTTCTCTTAATATATCATCAACCGGCAAACTTTTCACCTGTTGAATAGCATTACCAAGAGTGTTCATTTGTGTGACCGTTCCAGCAATAACTCCACCAACAGCAGAAATTCCTTGACCAATTTTTAACGTTGCAACAGCTATTAGACCATGTTTTAATAAATCTGTCTTATTAATAAGATCGAGTATTGCAGAACCCAAATCGGCTGCATGAGAAATCATATCTCCATTTATAAAAGCAGAATATGTTTCAACTAATTTTGCCTGGAACTGCTGCAAATGGGCTTCTGTGCTTTCCAGATAGGTGTCGTATTCTCTTTGAGCTGACCCAGCCGCATTTAGGCTGTTCTGTAAGATTGTTTCCGCTTCGGTCATGTTGTTTAGCGTTGCGCTGATAGCGGATGCCCTGTGCTTTCCTGCAATAATGTCTAATAACGCCGACTGATCCACATCGGACATATCCTTATACACTTTTGAAATATCAAGGAAAATATCATATATTGACCTAATTGTCTGCTGATCTTTTTCCAGAATATCTACACCTGTTAATGCTTTAATGGATTTTTGATTGTCCAATACAGACATAACGCCTTCAATATCTTCCCCAGCTTCTTCTAATTCGGTTGACGCACCCCGGATTCTTAAAGCAGCTGTACGAAGTCCTAAAAATAAAGAATCTGCGTCTTGGTACTGACGATTTCCAGCGGCACCTAATGCTATTAGGTGATCAACACTACTATTAGCATCTGCAAATACAGAACCAACCTTTTGTACTCCTTGAGCTATTTCAGCAGTTGTAATACTCGCTGTATTCCCCACCTCATTATATTTATCAATCAATGCCTGAGCTTTATTTACCACATCTGTATAACCATCTACAACATCATAAGCCTGTACACCGGAAATGATTGCCTTTGCTGAATCAGATGAACCCATATCTCCAACGTTAGCAAGTATCGTGCTTTTCTCTGTCAATGCATCACTTGTAGATAAATCATATCCCGACTTGGAAAATTCTGTTGCTCCTTCAATTAAAGCCTTTTGTGTTGTTGCCAATTCCTGGGCTTTTTGATTGCATCTTGATAAGTAGTCCGCATAGTCATTACGATTTAATTCATCATTTACTTTTACAAGATCAGTATATACCTTATCCAGGCCAATCGTTGTGGACACTGCTTGTTTTGCCTGTACAAATATTGTTCTGACAACACTCGCAGCGGAAAATAGTTCTTTAGCCAGGCCAATTAACTTTCCCAATTTCTTTCCTGTTGATTCTGCCGCTAATCCACTGGCCTTTAATTCACTGGTAAAGGCTGAAATCCGTGCTCGGACTTCCTGTAATTGTGATTTATCCGAAATAGAATATGCTGAATTTAATAAATTTTCGTACTTCTGGGAAGCCGATAAATTTGAAAACAGTTTCGAATATTTCTCCCCAATAAAAATAATGTCGTTGACTGCTTTTTCCTTACGCACTTCAACATCCAATGCAATTGATGTCTTATCTGCATACCGCTGTGCCGTCTTTGCCGTTGATATAACAGAATTGATTGCATTTTGGGAAGCACCTTTTTCTATATTTACTTTTAATTGTAGTTCTGTAAAATTTTTCTGTAATTGTGCTAAATGTGGACATTTTGTTGGAAGTGTACCATATCCCATTGCGAGAACTAATGATTATTTACTCATTGATTCAAGAATCAGTGATAAATGTGGTCATTGTGGAAGCGAATTAAAAAACCACATTCTTTCAAAACGTCCGACAGATTGGGTCGATCCCAGAAAACGTGACATGTGGGTAAAGGACTACAAAAATATTCCTAAATGCCCTATATGTTCATCAACGAAAATTCATAAAATCAGCATGACA
>Ga0224740_10365_pt2 | contig 11527 bp, 16 predicted proteins | sample LIM_E_Water_Bulk_FD_161634 | JGI IMG/M metagenome (GOLD analysis project Ga0224740, IMG submission 161634) | Enriched cells from gastrointestinal tract of the lab mouse from Pacific Northwest National Laboratory (PNNL), Richland, Washington... | ecosystem: Host-associated > Mammals > Digestive...
TCTAAATACTGTCCATGTCACATTACTTCACTCCTTATTCCTGCAAATAAATCTCCGCCTCTTTTACATCGAAAGAGTTTATAGATTATCTGGAAAATTTGAAAGCGCTGCCTTTTCCGCAAAACATGCGGTATGGTATGTATGGCAGTGACCAGAAAGAATTTCCTGAAAGCCAGTTTTACGGCTTTATTGCTTTGCAGCCCATTGGGGAAAGCAATGCCCAGCGGTATCTGGAGAGTGCAGAATCAGAATTGGTTACAAAATATATGTTGACGGAAACCAGTCTGGGCGGCAAGACTTTTGAGACAAATGCGATTGGAATCACTTCTTCATGTAAGGATTTGGAAGCGGCGACAGCTTTTGTCCGTTTTCTGTTGGATACAGATATCAAAAAAGAAAAGGCCGACCTGCTTTCCTGGATGTTCCCCGTCAACCGTAGGGTGAATCAGGAAATTCTGCGCCGATCTTTTGGAACAGGCCAGGAAGAAGTTGTACAGCAAATGGACAAGTGGTGCGGGCAGGTGGATACTTTAATGCTTCTCCAACGCAGCCCTGAATTATTTGCTGTGTTGCAGGAAATTATGGGAGAGTACATGGATGGCTTAATTTCTCCAGAGCAATGCGCTCAAAAACTACAGGAACGGGCGGAGATTTATTTGCAGGAATAAGGAGTGAAGTAATGTGACATGGACAGTATTTAGAACAATATCAAAGTGCTATTTATATGATAGAAATATAAATTCTGTTGTGGAAATCCCGGAATCAGACTATATTGAATTGAATTCCGCTCATATTTCAGAAAATCTTTTGGAAAAATATAGAAGGAACCGGATGTTGGAAAATACACAATTGCAGGAGATTAGACATGGTTTCACAGATTTAATCGAAGACTACCTGGAAGAGCGAATGGAACAATTAGTTCTTCAAGTTACGCAACAATGTAATTTGCGATGTGAGTATTGTACATATACAGATAACGAAAAATATAACAATCGTACACACGCAAACAAGTTTATGAGTTTCTATACAGCTAGGGCTTGTTTGAAAAATCAAGGAAGCTGTGCTAAATCAACAAAATGGCGATGGATGCCAAGTAAACAAAGGCGAGAAAAGAAGCGTCCAACTTGTCATATCTGGTGGCAATTCTGCGAAACCATTTGAGCTTCTGGAAGAAGCACTCAACTAAATGGCGCTCTTTATATAACCACCAATCAACCGGCCACGGCTCAGAAACATTGCTCTGAGGCGGGATCACATAGCTGGCTCCCTGTTCTGAGATATAAGCCCGAATCGTTTTTGCCCCATAAGCACGGTCTGCCAATACATTACTGCCGCTGATCTGTACCTTTTCCAGTAGTTCAACAGCATGGACCGAATCATGGTCATGCCCTGCGGACAGCATGAATGCAACCGGGTTTCCCAGTCCATCCACAATAGCATGCAGCTTTGTATTCAGCCCGCCTCTGGTTCGCCCGATTGCTTTATCTGCCGTTTTTTCCCCCTCCGTTGGCACTTTCGTGAACCTTGATACAGGTAGAGTCCAGACTCAGGTTTTCCATATCCGCATCTGCGGACAATGCGCGAAATATGGCTTCCAATGTGCCGTCGTCCCGCCATTTGGCAAATCGGGCGTACACAGACTGCCACGGGCCATACACCTCCGGCAGTTCCCGCCACTGCGCTCCGCTGCGGGCGATCCACAGCATACCATTGAGCATTCTCCGGTCATCTTTCCGGGGCCGGCCGCGTTTCCCTGTTCTTTCCGGCGGAAGCACTGCTTTTACGCGTTCCCATTGTTCCTTTGTCAATTCATATCGTTTCATGCCTCTATTTTATACTTATTCTCAATTTGTGCAATATGCATTTTTCAAACAAGCCCTAAACGCGGAATTGATTTCTTAATGTCTCATTCAAAGCGGCTACAAAAAGTAATGGTCGGTTTTTATGGAGGGGAACCACTATTAGCTATAGGCTTAATACAACAAGTAATTGCCTACATTGAGGAAAATTATCCGGAGAAGGATGTCTCATATGCGATGACCACCAATGGAACTCTTTTGAATAAGGAAATAGTGAATTACCTTGTAGAAAAGGATATCATCTTAACTGTTAGTTTAGATGGGCCGAAGGAGTTACATGATTACTATAGGAAGTTCCGTGATGGGAGAGGAAGCTTCGATATAATAATGAAAAACCTATACCAGCTAGAGCAACTGTATCCGGACTATTTCCGTAAATGTCAGACTAATACGGTATTAACACCAGATAAAGATGTCAATTGTACAAAAAGTTTTTTATTAAACGAAAGTGTAGTCGCATATGCGAATTCAAAAATTAGTTTATTAAGTGATGCGGGTGCAACAAAACCGCTCCAACCATATGATGAACAGGTTCTGGTCATGCAGAGGGAAAACGAAGTAATGCAGCTGTTAGCTGCAACAGCAGAAATGCCGTATAGCTCAAATTTTTCGCTGTTTGGCAACATACTCCAGGAACTCGAACGAATCAGTTTCTGTCTAACTTTAGGACCAGTAAATTATCGTGCCGGGCACCCCGGCGGGCCGTGCCTTGCTGGGAGCAAGAGGGCTTTTTTAGATATTGACGGAACTTTTTATCCCTGCGAAAAAGTGTCAGAAATTCCCGAATTGAGTATTGGATCATTAGAGGGATTCGATATCGCAAAGATTCAAAGGCTTCTAAATATCGGCCAGGGAACAGAAAAGGAATGCCGACAGTGCTGGGCCTTTTTGTTTTGCGGTCAATGTGTTGCTTCTATGCTGGATGCCAAGGGAGTAAGCGATAAAAAAAGGCTCTCCAAATGTGATAATACTAGAAGCACAACAAGAGAATTACTTATTAGTTTTATGGCATTGAAGGAAAACAAAGTATGCTTTGATAATTATACATAAAGAGTCCAATAAATTATTGATTAGCGTAAAATACATATTTTACATTTATTTGTTTGAGAAGGCAGGGCTGATAATGGAAATCTCGAATTTATATATCTATCCTTTTACAGAACGCATGATGCCTTTGTGCAGGTTTAGTAATAGCGTCTATCAATTTGATCATGTAATCCCGATCGTTCCACATGAATTTGGATTCTTAGGCGGGGATGCGGGCATTGTAGACAAAGGGCCGCCTATTGGGGCTATTATTGAAGAAGTAATTCCTCAAAATATTAGTAAAAGTGATGCGCTTTTGCTTTGCGATCCCACTAATAGTGTGGTTTCAGCGTTGCCATATCAAAAGCAAATCCAAGTTGCTCAAGAACTAGGAATAAGATTTTTGGCTTCAAAAAAGATAGTTACTTTACTCAAGATGAATGGAATCGATGGTGAAATTGTAGACTATCCTGATATTGAGATCGACTTAAAGGGGTATAGAAACTTGCAAGACATTAGCGTTCCTGTAATCATAATTTTAGGTACAGGAAAAGGGTGTGGAAAGTTCAATACACAATTAATGGTTAGTGAAATGTTTATTCGTGCGGGTTATAGGGTAGCCCAGATTGCCAGTAAAGAGTATTCCTCACTTTTTGGCATTTCACCTTTTCCTTCTTTCATGTTTGATGAATCCAAGAGTTCTCTGGAAAAAATCCAAAAACTTAATCAATTTGCGGTGGATCTTATTGATCAAAAGAACGCTGAAGTGCTTATTGTTGGTGTCCCGGGTGGAATTATGCCAATAAGTAAGTTCGAGTTTGATGAGTTTGGAGAATTAGCATATTTAGTATCTCATGCTATTCCAAGTGATATAGGTATTTTAAATGTGTATTATCAGGAATACAACGCAGAGATTCTCAAAACACTTATCAAATTATGCAAATTTAAATTCAATGTAAAAATAAAGATCATATCTGTATCTAACAAAGTTTTGTATATTTCTCCAGAAGAAAAGAGGACTTGTGATTTTTATATTCCATATAAAAAAGTTTCTGTAAATAATTCTATTGCAGAGTCTTTTTTTTCAGATGCTTTTCTCTTAAACCCATATGACAATAACTCCTTAGTTGAAGCAAAGAATATTATCATGGAAGAACTTACGGACAAACTTTTTCTATAAAGAAGATATCAACGAATTTAAAAATTACAGCATAGCCAAGATTGTTTATTGATATAAATCTTGAGTAAAGGGTGCTCAATATGAATGATGTTCAGGTATTTGTAGAGGATATTCGTTCTCAAATTTTCTTGCTAAAAGGGTTTATTCCAGAAGATTCACAAAATTTATTAGGCTTAAATGTTAATATGAATTCTGGGGAATTGTATTGTTTGCTGATGTACATTAAAAACCAGTATTCAATAAATATTGATAATTACCTTGTAAATATGGTTGGTTTTTCGATTGATTCATTAGCAAAGAAATTTGGAGATGTTTCCAAATAAAACAGGGGAAGTGGGTAGTATAAAACTTGTTTGTATAGATAATTGGATATCATATGGTATTTTGCAACTATTATACGATAGATGCATCAATTTCTACTATGTCAATGATAGCAAAATCTTCAACCAGAAAAGTGCAGAAGTATCAAGATCTCATGGCACCATTTGTGCTTCCATTCTTGCAGAAACCATGCCTGATTCTGCTGAACTTACTACTATTTCTACAACTGATGGAAACAGACCTATCATGATTGGAAACGTTTGCATTGCTCTGGAGTGGTGTATGAATGAGTCACCCGATTACCTTTGCATGAGCATTGGCAGCGAAAACTGGCTGGAAACGGAGGAACTGGGAAAGCTGACAAAACAGCTTGCGGATAAGGGCACCCGTATTTTTGCCGCCTGTGCCAACAATGGTCACATTGTTTTTCCAGCGGCATACCCATGGGTGACAGGTATCCGCTATGAACCGGGAACTGCCTGTCTTTATCAGGAAAAAAATTCTCCTATCGGCAGCAACCTTATTGTGGGCGATTTTACTACCTCTGTGCTGGAACAGCTTGCTGCGGAAAACAGTTTTTTCAAGTGCCGCACAAATAGTATGGCTACTCCATATGCCTTGGGAAAAATGCTGTCAAAAGACTTGGCGCTGGCTGATCTGCCTATGTGGGAAGGCCGTAATTCTCCAAAAAAGGTAGGCGAATGGCCTATGCCAGTTGTTGCATTATGCGGCCCATTCCAACAGATGAAAGAATTGCTGGCTTTGCTCCAAAAAGAAAGCTATCAGGCAGCATTACTGACTTCCCGCAGCGAAACAGATTGGATACGGATGGTGCTTCACACTACATTTAAAAATTTATCTGAATGGGTAAAACCGCTGGAGAAAGCTGGAATTCTGCTGATAGACGCTGAAAGCAGCTTAGACTCCATACAAGAGTGCGCCGACTGTCTGATCGATTTCAGAAAACAAAATGTATCGGCGGCATATAGAGAAATTTTGGAATTTTTTGGAACCGAGGAGGTGAAAGAAAAAGCTGAATCCCAGGCGGATGTTTTGCGGTTGTAAGTGAAGGAGACTGAATTATCGGGGAAAGGGTGAAATGTTATGAACGGAAAAGATTTAGGAAGTACTTTATTAGGTGGAGAGAAAGGAAAAACTATCGAAACGGATGGCTTTCTCATACAGGGCCATCTGCTGCGGTGGGAGGATGTAGTCATTCAAATCCGTAATATCTCTATGGTTTCTGCCCGTGCTGTGCCAACGCCAAAGTTTCCGATTTGGGCGCTGGTGACGGCTTTAGTGGGCTTTTGGCTTTTTTCTGTCAACACCACGCTTGCGCTTATTGTATGTTTCATCGGTATTGGCGCGATAGCGCTTTGGTATGCGCGGTACAATAAGGTGAAAGAACAGAGTTGCCTGCACATCCTCCTGAACTCTGGCTATACATTTTCGCTTATTGCCCAGGATGTAGACTTCATCAAGAAAATACTGGAAGTTTTTACTAATATATTTAAAGCAGCCGGCTAAGAGTTTGTCAAGAGGAAAACCCGAAAAAAGATGAATAAATAGTCAGCAAATTAATAAGAGCACAAAGGAGCCATCTTAATCCCTAAGTACAAGTTCAAGAAACATCTGGAAGGACAGGAGCATAAATCTTGTTGTCCCTCAGGATAGCAAAAATCACAGCGGTCATCTTCTTGGTGACGTGTCCAATAATATTCATATATTTCAGCCCCTGGGCTGCCTTCTTGTCGTAATAAGCACGGAACATGGGGTCGCGCTGCACAGCAACAATGGAGGCCATCCAAACGGCTCTTCGCAGGTAAGGGGAGCCGCGTTTGGACATATGTGCGTGGTCGCTGATGTATTCCCCGGACTGGTTTACAGAAGGGTCTACGCCAATGTAGGCGGTCAATTTATCTGCTGAACGAAAACGAGTCACATCCCCGATCTCACTGAGGATACAAGCGCCAAGAATGGGACCAATACCCGGAACAGACGTGATCGTGCTGTCAAATTCCTTGAGCAAGCTTGAAATCCTCTTTTCCAACTCGTCCGCCTTTTCTGTCAGGGACTGAATCTCATCCAGCATCGTCAGCAGAAGCATGGAGTAAATGTCCTCACAATCTTCCACGCCAAAACTGTCACGGGCAAGGCTTTTCAGTTCTTGAGCCTTCCATTCCCCGAAGCGTCCGTTGCTGCTGTCCAAAAGGATCTCCGTAAGCTTGGAGAGGTTCGCGTGGGCAAGCTTTTTCGGGGTGGGATATTTTTTCAACACGGCAATGGAGGACTTGCAGAATATGGTTTCAAACTGGGTTTCGTACTCAGGAAAAATACGGTCAATCAGAGCAATCGCCTTCCGCTTCAAATCACTGGCCATATCCACGAGATAATAGCGGTTCCGGCACAGCTCCTTCAAAGCAAGGAGCTTGTCCTGGGCCACGTTGCTCTGTGCGTAACGGCCAAAACGGATCAACTCGGCAATGAGGAAGGAGTCCTTGGAATCGGTCTTGGTTTTGCGGATGGACATCTCCCGCATGGCGCTGGTCTGGATGGGGTTGAGGACGATGGCCTTATAGCCATCCTTTCTCAGCCGGGTATAAAGCGCCAGCCAGTAGTGCGCGGTGGATTCCACGGCAAACACGATCTGACTTTTGACGTTGGTGAGCTTTCTGAGTTTTTCCATCATCAGGTTATATCCCATGCAGTTATTGCGGATGGAAAAGGCTTTCTGCACGACCTGGCCCTCGGAAGTGATAACTGTGACTTCGTGGCTGCGTTTTGCCACATCGATTCCTACAATGAACATTTGCTTTCACCCACAAACAAGATTTGCAGACATTCCCCATGTTCTTATGAGTCATACCCTGCTTCGATATCAGCGGAGAAAATTTCCCGCATCCGGCTCAAAAATGGAATCTCATAAGATAGAGGCCTCACGCTGCTTAAAGCGGACTGTGCCGCAGGGAGAAAAGAAGAGGACGCTCTGTCTGCATGAGGTTATTATATCATCACCCCTAAGCCACTTGGTAATTGTTCGCGTCCGAAAGAAATTAAGTAACGCACCATCAACAAATCGTTCAGCTCGGCTTACGCGGAGGAGCTGTTGGAGCAGATCCCGGTGGAGGAAACCATCCAGCCGGAGCCTGTTTTGACCCTGGAGCAGAAGGCCCAGGCCATTCAGGACTTTATAAAGGAGCACTGGATGGAACCAGCCGGGCAGTCCATGTGCGCCCGGCGCATGAGCCTGCGGGAGGGGGACGCCGCCGGGCTGGAGGCCCTGTACCTTGAAACGCGGGGCGCACCGGAGGGCCGGGAGCCTTTTCCCCCGGTCTACCGGGAAACCCTGGAATATGCCGCCGCCCATGGGGAAAAAGCCCGGTGGCAGGCTTCCCAACGCCTGAACCGGGCCTGCCGGGACGCCCTGGATGCCTTTATCCAGGAAAGCTATTACGACAGCCGCCTGCATATGGAGGGCTTCCCGGCGGTTTCCGCCCGGTTCGGGCCGGAGCGCACAGCCTGGGTGCTGGCAGGGACTATCCGCTCCCAGCCATGGGACAGGCGATATTCCCCCGGAAACAGGCAGTGGGCGCAGGGCGCTCCCGCCTGGGAGGGAAAGGATGATTGCTGCCTCAGCAGCCACCCTGGACTGGTGGATTTGCTGGCTTCCCAGGTGCGGTTGCTGGAGCGGCAGAGGGAACAGGCCTCCCCCTTACAGGGGCAAGAACGGTAAAAAAGCAGGGAAAGGGCGGCGGGGCTGTCCTTTTTCTTTTATTATTCTATAAGAAAGGACTGGTTTATCATGCTGGAGACACAGGCAGGGGCTTGCGGCCCCAGGCAGAGAATCAAGGTGGCGCTTTCGGAGACAGCCATTTCCCATCTGGATCAGTTGTGCGCCGAACGGGGGCAGTACCGCCCCCAGGTGGTGGAAGCCGCTGTGGAGCAGATGTACCTTGCGGAGGGAGGTGCAGGCAGGCGGGAAGCCTACAGCCAGTATCTGGAGGCCAAAAGGAGGCTGCTGCGCCCGGAGGCCCCGCCCGGGGAAAGCCCGCCAGGGGAAGAATCCCTGCTGCGGGAACTGACGGAGTGCAGGGAACAGCTTGCGCTTTATGACCTGCTGCTGGGGTACAAGGAGGAAACCGTGAGCCTGCAGGCCGTCACGATTGACGTTCTGCAGGGGAAAATCCGGAAGCTGGAGGCGCAGGCGGAAAACCGCAGGGCGGCAGGTTTTACAGAAAAATGTGTATAAGGGGGGGAAAACGGTGGGAGCATTTTACAAAATGTGGCAGGGCAGGCGGTATGCCCGGCAGGAAGCGGAGCGGGAGCGGAACCGGCTGCTGGAGGAGCTGGTGGAAAAATACCGGAACCTGACAGGAAGCTATGAGGAATTCCTGACGGCGAAGGATCTGCTGCTGTACAAAAAGGACGATGTGATCCGCGCCCAGCGGGCGCTCATCGGCAGGCAGAAGGATCAGCTTCTGGTTCTGAAACGGGAAATCCCCGGCCTGGAGGAAGCCCTGGAAAGGGAAAAAGCAGGGGGAATTGGCCCTGAAAATGAAGAAAACCCATCATAGGAAGGAGGGATTTTCAGATGTCAAAACAGGGGAAAAACCAGGCGGAGAGCTTGTTTAAGGCGGCGTTCCCCCAGGAAAAAACAGAAGCCCTTACCATTTATCTGGACAAAAAGGGGCTGTCTTTGGAGCGGTCTTTGGGGGAATTTCTGGAAAAGCTCTATGAAAAAAACGTGCCCGGACAGGTGAAGGAGTACCTTGCGGCAAAGCGAAGGCCCGCTGGAAAGTCGGTTTTGGACAGTCCGGAACCGCCTGCCCGGCAGGAGGAAAACGGGGAGGTTTTGGGGTGAGAACCGCCGCAGGCGGCAAAGCGTCCGGAACCCTGGTTCTGGACGAGCAAGCATCGCATTTTTTCTCGAAAAGCGCCACAAAAAGTGCCACGTGGCACTTTTCCGCTTCTCTCGAACATGCTGCTTGTTAGGGGCTTTGCGCCCCTAACACCCCGCCCGCTGCCGCGTATGAGTATAGAAAAAATTGTTTGAAAGCCAGTCTGAAAAATTATGAATGAAGGAAAGACACCGGGCACAAAAGGCTGAGGCTTCATCTCTTTTTGTGCGAATCCTGTATTGCGTAGCGATTGGCGTGTGTAAGGAAAAGAAGACGGTAAATTTTTGTCAACCCCAAAAGTGCAGACTTTTTGCAGACTTTTTTGTGATATAATGAGTAGAGTGAAAGGTGTGAGAAAGACTGCGGTGTGAAAACTGCGGTCTTTTCCGTGTCTGAATTTTTTTAAAGCGAGAAGCGTTTGTAAATTTTACCTAAAAAAGCGCAAAATATACACTCTTCTTTTTCTTAAAGAGGGGAATTTTAGGGGACTTTTTCCTGTTATACTTAGTACAGTGAAAGGTGTGGGAAGGGCCGCGGCATATCATTTCCGCGCCTTTTCTTTTTACGTAAAAAAAGCGGTGTGTTAGCCTCATGCAGGGCTGAACGCCGCTTTTTTTATGCCCGGAATAAGCTGTTATGATAAAGTGAATCAAATTATTTTTAAAGCAGACACACGCTGTCTGCTTTAACTTTTATCCTGTTCATGCAGACCGAGGGAAGGAGGTGAGCACATGAGCGCTGCGGAGCGCCGGAAAGCCGTATTGGCGGCCCTTTGCGCCAGGCGGCACGATACATACGAAAACCTGGCACAGGAATTTAGCGTGTCCACGCGGACTATCCAGCGGGATGTGGAGGAACTCATGTGCTCTTATCCTCTGAAGACTGTCCGGGGCCGGTATGGCGGCGGTGTGGAGGTGGAGGAGGGCTTCTATCTGACCCGGAAAACGCTTACCCCCAAAGAGACAGAGTTGCTGCGGAGGCTGTGTGCACAGCTTGAAAAGGAGGATAGAAAAACAATAGACGGCATTCTTTCCCGGTTTGCACCCTGGTGAGTTCAAGACAATCAAAAAGAAAGGAAACGTGATTTTATGAAAAGCAGAATTTTTGCGGAGTACCCGGATGTGGTTTCCGCTAGGGATTTGCAAGCCATGCTCCATGTTGGCAGGAATACAGCCTACAGCCTGCTGAAAAGCGGGGCGGTTTCCAGTATTCGCATAGGGAGGAAATACATCATTCCAAAGGCGAGTGTAGAGGAATTTCTCCGCTTGCGTGCGGCTTCCAAATCTGGTACAATGGAGCCATCAGATGAAGCCGCTGAAAGCCTGGAAAGGAGTAAATAAATGGCAGTCGCCGGCTTTATAACAACGAAAAACGGCAAATACTATGCCGTGTTGAACCTGAAAGAAGAGACAGGAAAACGCAAACAAAAATGGTTCTCCACAAATCTGCCCCTGAGAGGGAATAAGCGCAGCGCAGAGAAGTTTTTGCAGAAGTTGATTGACGAGTGGGAGGCAAAGTCTACTCCGTTTTGTCGGTTAACTTTTGCCGACTATCTGGAGCAATGGATTGAGGGAGCAGGAGTGAACATTAAGCCCAACACCTACCGCACCTATCAGGCCATGGTAGCCAATCACATCGTGCCGTATTTCAAGCAACACCCGGTTCTCTTGCAGGAGTTAAAACCCACTGATTTGGACGCTTACTATCAGTCCAAGCAGCAACCGGGGAGCAAGCAGAACGGCAAGGGTACGCTGTCAACCATGTCTATCCGGCACCATCATCAGGTGATTTCCAAGGCCCTGAGCGACGCCATACACGATGGCCTGATCCAGTTTAACCCAGCCAGTGCGGCGAGAAAGCCCAAAGTGGAGCGCTACAATGCCAGTTTCTTAAACCCGTCTGAGATAGACACGATGCTGGCCTTGTTCATCGGGAATGTGGCAGAACTGCCAGTCAATCTCTGCGCCGTCTATGGCTTTCGACGGAGTGAAGTGCTGGGGCTGAAATGGGAGCATATCGACTTTGAGAACCGCACCATAACGGTCACAGAAACGCTCCAGCAGGGCGTGAATGGCGATTATGTGGACACGCCCAAGACCAATAGCAGCTACCGCACCTTACCTATGACAGACAGCGTGTACAAGCTCTTAAAGGGGCAGAAACACCGCCAGGAGCGCCTGCAAGGGGCCTTGGGCGCGGGGTACATACAGAATGATTATGTGTGCACTTGGCCCGATGGAAAC
>Ga0224740_10451_pt1 | contig 11526 bp, 10 predicted proteins | sample LIM_E_Water_Bulk_FD_161634 | JGI IMG/M metagenome (GOLD analysis project Ga0224740, IMG submission 161634) | Enriched cells from gastrointestinal tract of the lab mouse from Pacific Northwest National Laboratory (PNNL), Richland, Washington... | ecosystem: Host-associated > Mammals > Digestive...
CTGCATAGGCCATAAATGTTTTTAAAAAGATTTTCCACCACGCTGGCTTCTCTGCATCTTCTACTTTAAATACATATCTATCGTTCCAATAATATGCATTTATGACACTAACTAAAAAACCAATAAGGCTTGCCACTAAATAATATACAGAAAAAAATACTAAAACAACATATACCACATATGAAATCAAGGTATTAGATAATCCAACAATTCCAAATTTAACAAATTGGCACAATTTCTCCCAGTTCTTGTCGTTCAATTTAAGATGAAGTACTCTATAAAATACAAAATACATCATACGTTCTATCAGCTTCCAGATCTTATCCATTTTATTCCCATTCACTCACTCAAATTTATTGATAGCATCAATCACATATGTCTGTTCCTCATCTGTCATTCCGTTATACAGTGGAATAGACAGTACAGTTTCTGCATACCACTCTGTTATAGGCAGACTCCCCCGTTCAATACCAAGATACTGATATGCTTCCGATAGATGAGGGGGAATAGGATAATGAATAATAGTACCTATTTCTCTTTCACTTAAATAATCAATCAATTCCTGACGTCTTTCCGATTTAATCACGAACTGATGCCAGATGTGGGTAGCCCCTTCCCTTATTGTTGGCAAGACAATATTACCATTCTTTAATTCCGCAAGATATCTTTTACACAGATTCCTTTTATCCTCTTCCAGTTCTACCATATGTGAAAGACGTACCCGCAATAGCCCTGCCTGCATTTCATCCAATCTGGAATTAGTTCCTACTACCTTGTTATAATACCTCTTTTCGCTCCCATAATTCCTAAAGACTCTGACGTCATCTGCAATCCTGGCATCGTTTGTTACAATAGCCCCCCCATCGCCAAAAGCTCCCAAATTCTTAGATGGATAGAAGGAAAAGCAGCCAATATCCCCAAAGGTACCCGTCATTTGCCCTTCGAAGCATGCTCCATGGGATTGCGCACAATCCTCAACTACCCTCAAACCATATTTTCCCGCAATATCCATAATCGGTTTCATATTAGAGGCTTGTCCATACAAATGTACAACCAGTATAGCTTTGGTCCTCTCTGTTATTTTTTCTTCAATTTTAGATGCATCTATATTAAAAAACTCATCCGGTTCAACAAACACAGGAGTGGCTCCATTAATTGTAATACCCATTACACTGGCTATGTATGTATTCCCTTGGACAATGACCTCATCCCCACTGCCAATGCCTAATACACGAAATGCAATCCAAAGTGCATCCAGTCCACTCGCCAAACCTACGCAATATTTGCCTCCAGTATATGCGGCAAATTCTTCTTCAAAAGATGATACTTCATTCCCTAACACATACCACCCTGAGCGAAGCACCTGCAACGCTTTCTGTTCAAATTCATCCTGATACAAATAAAATCCTTTGTCTAAACGGTTTGGCATTATCTTCATCGCTTTTACTCCTTTTCATTAAGTCGCCGTATGACCTTGGCTGGATTGCCCGCTACTATTGTATACGATTCCACATTTTTTGTTACTACGCTTCCTGCACCTATAACAGAACACTCCCCTACCGATATCCCGGGCAGTATTGTTACATTCGCACCTATCCATACATCATCCGCAATGACAATCCTGTCTTCTTTCCACAAATGTTCTTTCACATAGGGAATCTCATTAATCTTCTTCCCGTTATTTGCAGACGAACAGGCAATCATCACTACATTGGGGGCTATAGAAACATGTTTCCCTATAAGAACCCTTGTCCTATAGTCATCAGACACAATACGGAAGCCTAAATTCCCATACGTGCCTTCCCCCATTTTCACTCCTAATTTTCTTAGATATACTTTCCGTACCCTTGCATCCGTATAAAAGTTAGCTATCAATTTTACCAATCTCATCGGCATAACATTTACATTATTCAATAAAAAATGATACAATTCATCATCAACTTTCGTCAATAATTTTTTTCGTATACGTCCTGTTAACATACTCAAAAGTTCCAAACCCTTCCTTAAACTGTGCAAGAGATTTATTTAATATTTTCCCATGCTCTAATGTTGCTGTGCCAAAAGATATTCTTTCAAACCCCTTTTCTTTTGCAGTTTCTATTAATTTCATATATAGAAACTCGCTAGGATATAAAGAAAGCATGTCCTGGTTAGTTGCCAGATATTGAGTATGGAACACTTTTTGCCCAAAATGAAATACCATACTGCCCGCAACCATATGATCTTGAAAATATACACCATAAAATGAAATATTATGTTTTAGCCTGAAATTCTTAAATTCAAGCAATTCATCCAACGTATGCAAGGGCACTGTATTAAACTTTTTCATATTATTTGATAAAACTGCGTAAAACTCGGATACCTCTTCATCAGATATAAGCTGCCGAAATATTAATTCTTTCTTTAAGGCGTTTTTATATCCTCTTCTTCTTGATGAATTAAAATTCGAAGAAATATCGTGATTATACCTGGAAAAATCAACTGCATATCCAACTTCACACCCCGCTTCGAAATGATGCAGACACAAAAAATAATCTAAAAGTTCCGAATCAGTTTCCGAATATAATCTATTGGTCATCTTCAATGAGATTTCAGAAAAACTATTACCGGCCAAATAGTCATCCAGCTCACACAGGATTGCATCCGTCTCTTCAACTTTCTTGTAAGATTTGCCAAGCACAATTCCTCCAAATGTGCTTCCCATATGAGAGAACATTTTTTTGCCATCTTCATCTTCTAACACATTTGCCGGAATTACTGCAATGATATTATTTCCTTTCATAAACATCAGCGAGTTATCTTCAAACCGGCCAGTTGGATGATAGTTTAGGAAATTTCTTGTCTGTAAAAAAGTGCCGTTAATACTTTCTTCTAGCACAAATCTATCCCATGCTTTTTCATAATTATCTTCGTATTTTATTAACGCAATTCTGTCCATTCTAAGCCACCTCCTTGCCAGAAGTACTGTTATCCAGTAAATGTGGCATATTGGCAGGCTTAAAAACATGAATCTTACTTACCCCCCCCAAGTCATTTTTCCCTTGTTTCCATTTATCATAACCGATTCCCTGCCATGGCATTCCACGATCAAAAGTATACCTCCAGGGATATATGTTTTCTCCTGAAATATTGTCAACAATTTTTTCTACGGGACATCTCATTTTTGCTGGATTTCCTACTGCTACCATTCCTGCTTCAATATCTTTAGTCACAATCGCGCCAGCACCCACCAAAGAGCCACTTTTTATAGTTACACCTGGCAAAATAATCGAACCGGTTGATACTACTGCAAATTCTTCTATAGTGACTCCTATGAGCGTTGTTGACGGTGGGTTAGGATCATTGGTTAATATTACATACGGGAATAACCATACATATTTCTTAATTATACTTTTCTGTCCAACATGTACGTTACTATGCATATTTACATAGTCCTGTATTTCACAATCACCTTGAATATCTGATAATGTTCCTATTCTCACATGTTTTCCTATTTTACTGTTTTCTCTAATTGTCACCCTGTGCCCTGTTTGTAAATTATCCCCAATAGTATTGCTGCCATATATAATACTTTCGCTCCGTATTAATGCGTTTTCCCCTATCACTAGCGGATGACATTTATTATTTCTATCCTCATAGAAATCTGCCAGATGTTCCCCTAACACGCATCTGGCACCTATTGTTCCACACTCCTTTATCGTTACATTATCCCGTATTATGACATTATAATCTATATATACATCATTGCAAAGAACAACATTATTCCCTATAATACATCCATCTTTTATTACAACCCGTTCACCCACTTCTACATTCTCACCCAAAGCCACGTTTTTCCCAATAATCGCACTAGATGATATTTTTTGATTATACATATTACGCCACCTCCCAATTATATGTACTATCTGACCATTTTAGAACATTTACTGGAAGTGCTATAGGATAAAGTCCGTTCCCCCCCTCAAACTTGCAAATATACTTTTGTTTTAATATAGTATACCATTTCAATGATTTAAACCCTCCTTTCAAAAATAATAGGCTCTCGGAATCTCAAAGCCTTATTTTATGCGGCTTCCAAGACCCCGTTTTTATAAATTCCCCCACTTTTTAAAAAAAATCACTTGACATGTGGGGCAAAATGTGCGGCGCACCTTGAAGATCCCTATGCGCCAGTTCTTCAAGGTGCGCCCTTCTATTAAGAACTAATTTCACTCTTGATTGGAGGTGCACACTTTGAAACCTGTTAACATCGGCGGACACGCCGCCTACCAAAAACATGTTCTGGAACAGCTTTGTAAATACTATCCAAATGCCCTGACTTCCTTTGATTCCTCTACATGGGATATCATGGAACAATTCTGGTCCATGGCTCTGTCTCCCGTGGATGATCTGATGCGGGATCGCTATTCTGTATTTGGACCTGAACCAAGACTCCCTTCCAACATGCTGCGTTCCTACCTGCTTTCCATTAAATGCAAGATCCCTTCCATTACTGCATGGGCTTCCAATCTTAAGCAGAACTATCTCCATGCCATCCTGTCAGGGTTCCCGGTTGGGGATACGCCCGGCACAGGTACTTTTTATGATTTTTTCGACCGTCTGTGGCTTTCGGACAGTGATAACATCTCTAATCCAGTCCACCCGCCCAAGCAAAAGCCAAAAAAGCCTGACAAAAAAGGGGGAAAGACTCCACCAGTAGAGAAAGTTACCATCTATGGCCTCCTGGCCAGATTCGGAATAGAACCTCCCAAAGAGTTCGCTCCGGCTGCGCGCCTGTTTGAGATTTTCAAATCCCAGTTCCTGGATACTTCCGTCAATCAAGGGCTTATTGACCTGGATAATCTGGCTGTTTCCGGTGATGGAACATCTGTCTATACTGGTGCAAGAGAGCGTAAGGCCCGAACATGCGACTGCCTGAAAAAAGGCATCCGGGACTGTAAATGCAACAGAATCTATCACCAGCCCGACTGCAACATTGGCTGGGATTCCCACAGGGAACGGCATTACTTTGGTTACGACCTTTACATGCTCACTGCCTCTGACCCCGGAAATGACCTGCCAGTATTCCCTCTGCTTGGCCCGGCTTCCAGACATGATTCACATGGTTTTTGGTATAACTTCTTCTCCATGAAACAGTTCCTTCCACAGGCCAATGTCACAAAGCTTCTTCTGGATTCCGCCCACGATGCCATGGCCTATTATCAGTATTGTTCTGAACATGGCATAAAACCTTTTATCGATCTCAATGGCAAGGGTGGCAGACCTCCTGTTTATAAAGACGATTTTACCGTTGGGGATGACGGCGTACCTGTTTGCAAAGAAGGCTTCCGCATGCGTCTGGATGATACCGACCCCTCCAAAGGAAGAACGAAGTTCAAATGTCCCAAGATCAGTTTTGCTGGTGGCAACCCCAACTGCACCTGCCCCCACCCCTGCTCAGATGCAAAGTATGGGCGCACTGTCCACCTTATTTTGAAAGATAACCCACGGCTCTTTAATGACCCGCCAAGATGCAGCAAAGAATGGGGTTCGAAATATGATGCAAGGACTTCTTTGGAACGGTGCAATAAAAGACAGAAGATAGACTATAAATTAGAAGACGGCAGGCACCGTTCATCTAAGATGTGGTACTGCCGCCTCTTTGCCATCATGATGTGCCAACATCTTGATGCCTGGACTTTGCCAAAGTCATCCCGCCTAAAAGATCTCTTTGACAGATCCACTTAATTGAATAAGCAATACAATTATAACCTATCATTGACGCATAGTCTATTAAATTGCGCCATTTTTCTATCACTAATCACACGTCTGATCCATTCTGGATAATATCTACTTGTCAAGGTTCATCCGACCGATGAATCTTGGTCGGCAGGCTCAAGATTCCGAGAGCCTATAATATATAGTTTTTAGGCGTTTGCGAAACGCCAGTAGCCGCATAAATACAGCCTCCCTTTGTTATAAAAATCTATTAAATAACCAATTACACAACTTGGAGTATAGTGAGCCAAAATAAAAAATAGTCCAAAAGTTCTGAATTGCTCAGTATGTATGGAAAACTTGCCATTTTCAAAAACACATGACTATTAGCTGTTTTTCTTATTAACTATTTTTGAAAATTCTTCATAATCTCTAATGTATTCTTTTACATCATATGGTTCGCTTGCTAAGCACAACAATACAGAGTCTGGGCTAAAATCATACATATCTTTCCATACCATTTTAGGCAGATAGACTCCTGTATGAGGACGATTTAAGGAAAAAACAGCTTCATTTCCTTTTCCATCTTTTACTTTGACCTTACTTTGACCAAATACATTTATCAAAACAAACTCCGTTTTTCTATTAGCATGCTGCCCTCGAATGACTAACGGGTCGGAACCATAAATATAAAATATCCTTTTTATTTCAAATGGAATATCTTTCATTCCCTCTACAACAACTAAATATCCTCTTTCGTCTCCTAATTGAGCAAATTCCAGCATCTTTACATTATCCAATATTAGCACCCACTTTCTGATAATCAGCCTGTCTTTTGATTTTTTACTTTAAATAATATTTTTTGCAATTTAACATATATAAAGAAGGGAAAATAAATTAATATACAGGGTATTTTTTGTAAAATATTCATTTTCCCCCATTTTGCTTTAATCATATAAAAATTTAAACCCATCCGTTTTAGTTGATTATAAACCGGCTGCAGAATTCCAAAACGATGGTCATATGGGAAAATATATTTGTCATAGATTATAAACATGTCTTGCATAAACATTTCACTATAGCTTCCACCGCTTGACATGCCAGATAGTCTGTAATTGACCAATACTTCATCAATGAATCCAAATTGTACGTTATGCATCGTTAAATATATCCAATATGGATAATCCTCAATTAATCTTGTGTCTTCTGGAAATAGTCCATATTCTTCAAAAAGTTCACGCTTTGCAATCCATGCTGGTGCAGGAAGAAAATTTCTTTTAAACAATCTATTTTGTAGTTCTTTTATGGAATACTTTTTAAGTAATTCATAGTCTGATTCACAAGCCTGCAATTCATCAAAATATTCTCCTGATAAAGTAACACCGCGCATCTTTGCAAAGGCTATTAAGACATCCGAATTTTCCATATAGGCAACATATTTTTCTAATGCATCCACACACGCAAAACAATCCTCTGCTGCTAATGCCTTAATGTATTTTCCACTGGCCATTGGAATTACGCTATTTACATTTTTAACAGTACCAACATTCGTTTTAATCGTATTGATAATAACATTACGGACATTACCAATATTCCTTTCATTAATATAATCCGAAATCAAACTAACAGATTCATCAAATCCTGGAGTTCCATCGTCCGAAATAATAATTTCAATTTGAGGATATGTCTGCTTAAGAATACTATCCAAAGTATCAAAAATCCCTTTTGTATTATAATAAGTCACTATAATTACAGATACTAACTTACTTTCTCCGTCACACATATGTCTTTTTGCCCTCTTTTCTTATCTGATACCTAATAACCATTTCCAGTACAACAACCATATAAATAATATAAATTGTAAAAACGAATAGCTGTACAAAACTGACTCCATTTTTGCCATACTGCCCAATAAAATAATCCATTGTAAAAGAACATATAATGAAGTCTCCAATTATTCCTGCTAATAGTAATTTTAATTTCCTCATCGCCGTCAAAATCGCAGAAATAATCCAAATAATAGCCATAAGGAAGGTACACCAGATAATAGGCATAAAAAGTTCATAATATTGTAAAATATTTTCACCTAATAACAGTTTTAGTCCCCACTTACCTAAAAGCATGGCTATAGCTGTGACGCCAACACCTAAGACTACCAATAAAAGGTAAATGTTATGTATAATTTTCCGGTATTTTATAAAATCCTTATTTACATATATTTGGGCTATTGCTGGCAAAAAGGGATTAAATACTACAGAGGCAAAAACTTGGACTACCAATGCCGGTGAAGCAATCGTAGAATAAATGCCTAGGGCTTCTACTCCATATTTCTGCTGCAATATATTTTTGGGTAAAAGTGTTTCTAAACTTAAAATAAAATTAAAAAGCATAATAGGAGTACACTTAATTAACAATTCAATTAATTTCCTTGTTCGTATAACAGGAATAAAATGCTCCAAATGATATGCCTTCCTCCAATCATAAAAAAAGGCAATCAACCAATTTATGATGGCAACACATAGCAGGGCAATAAATACATCCTTTATTAATAATTGGATTACAGAAAACAGAACAACTGTCACTATGCCACGGCAAATATATGATTTCCCAATATAATCATAGTGATTATATTTTTGGTCTATTCCGTGCATTACATCTACAAGGGCTTCTGAAATCCTGACAAGCATAAAGGCCATAATACAAAGAATCTGGTAAAAGGAATTTCCCCAAATAGAAACGAAAACACAAGAAAAGAAGGCAAAAAAACTTGTTAGAATACGACTCCCTACATAAATATCACTGGAATACTCTCTTTTAACATCTGATACCTGAAAACTGCGCATACTAAAAAGAGAAATAGCAGAAAAACTACTGCTTGTAGACATGGCAAGGGACAAATATCCAGCATCCTGATATGTTCCTACACGTACAACAATAACTGTAATCAGCCATTGGCATGCACAATAAAATATACTGCCCATTGTATTCCAAACAATATTTTTTCTCATAAATTCCGACCACTTCTTTACTTTTTCCCTTCCTGTTCCATCTGATTTCGCCAAATAGCTATTTCAGCAGTAAGGATACTTATCTGGTATTCCAACTGTGAACTCTTTACGGATAGGGAAAATATTTTTTCGAGAGCCATAAATATAATGACCAAATATATAAAATTAACCGGGGATTCTATCCCAATTATATTTGCAAGATGGATTCCAATATCTGGAAATATGCTTAAAAGCAACAACATAGACACTAGAAAAATCCAATAAATTGCTCCTTCGATTTTCATTTGGGCTTTTCGTATCTTTCGAATAACATAAATGCAAAAGCCTACTGCAAATACAATTAACAATATTCTAAGGTAAAATGACATCTGTTATCTCCTTTTTCTAAATGCCTGCATAAACAGAATAGAAAAACTCATCAATACCATATAACGTATGGAACGCGCGATATTTAAATAGCTTTCCCCAGCAATTCTTTCATCCATATGAACCTGTACTTCCTTGACCTTGACGCCATTTTTAATTAAATATGATATGGTATCCGGCTCTGGACCGTAATTCATATCGTAAGCAAATTCATGCAGTACCTTTTTACTGAAAAGCCTCATTCCGGATGTAGGGTCTTTGATTGTCTGCCCAGTAGATATTTTTATAATAAATGAAATAAAATGACTCCCAAGCATACGTAACGTATGCTGTTTTTTCTCATTCACAAACCTAGAACCAATCACAATGTCCCAGTCTCTTTCCACCATCATAGATACAAGTTCAGCTATATATTCAGCTCTATGCTGTCCATCTCCATCATATTGCAGTGCAGCATCATATTTATTTTTCACAGCATACCTCATTCCGGCTTGGACAGCGCCAGAAAGACCCAAATTAATTGGCAAGTCAATTAAGTTATATTTATTTTTCCTGCAAATATCAGCAGTAGAATCTTTTGAACCGTCATTTACTACAACATAATCGTACTGTGGGTAGTTGTGGATAATGTTTTCAACCACTCTTTCAATATTCAATGCCTCATTATAGGCAGGTATGATAATCAATATTCTCATCTGTATATACTCCCCTATCTGACATCTTAGGTGAATTAAGTGGTTTCAGAAAGTTATCAGACTCCTACATATCCCATTTCATATAAAAAGATAAAACCTATTGATACATTTCGTAAAATATCCAATTTTACGAAAAATAAAAATGAATATTTTACCTGTAAAAAAACTATTTTGCTCCTACTACCAACCTAAGTTACCACAATTTTTCCTAAAAATCAACTGTATTTGTAATAATTCATTTTTTAAATTTTGGTTTTTTTATTATTATGTTCCAATTTGACTTTTATCATGTAAGTATAAATAATTTTAAACCGTCAAAATATTCGTCAAAAGATACAATAAAAATACAGCTTAAATAGCTTAGCGTTTTATGTATTTCCTAAAACATAAAAAAATATATAATTACTCAATAATAACACCATCTAAAAATTCATTTATCTATTATGGAATAAAAAATTTTTAAGCCGTCTTTTTTTTGGTCAAACATTATTGATTTTAAATAAAGGTCAAATTTATTCAATATAATCTATGAAAATCAGCATTTTTCCCAAATTCCTATACAAAAATAAAATGGTTTTTATTTTGATTCGTAAAATTGGATATTTTGTGAATTAAGCTTCTCTAATTAACTTCCAATTAAATGGATAGATTCGGCATAACACAATGCCCTACAAAATGATAGGATATAAACCCTAAGAAAGAAGGAAAATATGAACGTAAAAATTTTAGATTTATCACGGCAATATGAAACTATTCAAGACGAAGTAGAGAAAGCTGTATGCGAACAGATGAAAAGCGGGATGTATATTGGCGGCAATGCCGTTGCAAACTTTGAAGAAAAATTTGCAAATTATATCGGTGTCAAACACGCTATTTCTGTAAATAGCGGTACGGATGCTTTGATTATAGCGCTAAAAGCACTTGGTATAAAAGAAGGTGATGAAGTAATTACTACTCCATTTACTTTTTTTGCAACCGCCGAGACAATTGCAATGGTAGGTGCCACTCCAGTATTTGCAGACGTTGAAGAAGATACATATAATATTGATCCCAATAAAGTTGAAGAAAAAATAACCGATAAAACCAAAGCAATATTGCCTGTTCATATTTTTGGACAACCGGCTGACATGAAACGGCTCAAAGAAATTGCTGATAAATATAAACTAGCAATTATTGAAGATGCATGTCAAGCAGTAGGCGCTGAAATAGGAAATAAAAAAGTAGGATCCCTTAGCGATGCGGGTTGTTTTTCATTTTTTCCGACCAAAAATCTAGGAGCATTTGGCGATGCAGGGATGATAACTACCAATAATGATAATCTGGCAACCATATGTCGAGCTTTTAAAGAACACGGAATGGCACAAAATGGGGCAAAAGCCAGATATATTCTCCATGGTATAAAAGATGATCTGGAAAATGCTATTTCTTCAGGTGAATTATATAACCCATATAAATATTATAACTACTTAATTGGATATAATTCCAGAATGGATGCAATTCAAGCAAGGATTCTTGATATAAAACTTAATTATTTAGATAAATTTAATAACCGACGGGGCGAAATTGCCCAATTTTATGAAACAGAACTGGGGAATTGCCATGGTATGATAACTCCTAAAGTCAAAGAAGGGGTTAAAGCAGTATGGCATCAATATGCTTTCCGGTGCGAGAAAAAGGACGAAATGGGAAACTTTTTAGCATCCAAAGGGGTTGGTAGCGCTGCTTTTTATCCTGTTCCATTGCATTTGCAAAAGGCCTTT
>Ga0224740_10453_pt1 | contig 11518 bp, 9 predicted proteins | sample LIM_E_Water_Bulk_FD_161634 | JGI IMG/M metagenome (GOLD analysis project Ga0224740, IMG submission 161634) | Enriched cells from gastrointestinal tract of the lab mouse from Pacific Northwest National Laboratory (PNNL), Richland, Washington... | ecosystem: Host-associated > Mammals > Digestive...
TTCCTCCTGCCTGAGCTTTTCTGAAACCGCCCCCGGAAGCCGGGCGCGGATACAGGAACAGATCAGATCCAGTTCATGGTTCCACAGCTCCTTTTCATATTCTGCCGACAAATGGAGCGAAACATTCCTGTCCGGAGCGGTCTCTCCGGTCCTCTCCCGGTATCTGGCCGCCTGCTCCGACGCCTGGCTTAACCGCTCTCTTAACTCCTCAATCGAAATGCTCTCATAAAAAGTCTGCTCCCCGGGCACTGCACCAGAGGCGGCTGTCTCCAGAGGCGATTTTACGGTCTCGGATTTTGCCTTTTTAACCTCCGCACGATCTTCTGAAGCGCTCTCCTCTGATACAATGATCGCAATCTCCTGCACATCTGCCGGGGCTTCCCCGCTAAAATCAGATGGCTGCGCCTCCCTGGCTTCATCAGGGCCGGAAAAACCGCCTGCGCCTGCATCCTCTGAAAACGCAGACAGTCCTACTGCCCTATTTCCTTCTGCTTCCCCGTACGATATGACTTCCGGAACCGCTTCCTCTGCATATGCTTCGGCAGGGCTGCTTTCCGACACAGGGGGGGGCATACCTCCTGTTGCCAGGCGGCCTTCCTCTGATACAAAATTTCTTGTCATCCTCGTCACGGAAAAGCCGATCACCAGGATACCAATGATAGCGGCTTTTGCTCCGTTTTGTCCACTCATCTGAATTTAACCTCATTCGGCAATTAATTTGTCGTTAATGATAGCATAAACAATACAGCTTGTGAACCCATAAATCGAATTAGTAAGCTTTTGTAAGATTATCGTAATGTTCATCTGTAAGCAGGCCTGTCCCGTCCGCAGCCGTGGTCGCCAGCTTATCGCAGCGCTCATTCTCCGGATGCCCGTCATGGCCGCGCACCCAGAAAAAGTTCACCTGGTGCGGCTCCATTGCTGCAAGCAGCCGTTTCCACAGATCGACATTTTTTACCGGGCCGCTCCTGGGGCGTGTCCAGTTATGCTTCCTCCATCCGTCAATCCATTTCTGGTTAAAGGCATCCACCAGATAGCGGGAGTCCGAATACAGCTCGACCTCGCAGGGCCTGTTTAAGGCCTCCAGGCCTGCGATCGCCGCCATCAGCTCCATGCGGTTATTGGTTGTCTTTTTGTATCCCGCGGACATCTCCTTTTCATGAAGCTGCCCTTTCCCGTCCACATACTGGAGTACAGCCCCGTAACCGCCCGGCCCGTCGGGATTCCCGCGGGCCGCGCCATCCGTATATAATGTCACCTTCATACTTTAGAATCCTTTCCGGTAAATTGGGTATGCCTACAAATCCCACTTGTCGCACAGGGCGTTGACATCGGCTGTGAATTTCTTGATGTCTTTGTTGGCACATACCCTGTTCTTCCTGATGACACGCATCAGGCGCTCGCCGGCAGCCACAAGAAGCTCGAAGATTCCCCTGTTCTCCTTTTGACGCTCGGTCTCTTTCTTAAACGGAATACCAAGGGTCCTGGTAATCCACTCGCCAGCCGCCAGATCGTAAATCGAGCCGGAATACGGTGCATCCGCTGGAAGATCCAGTCCGGCACGGAGTTCATTGGCAAATTTCGTACATACGGCGTCATCCCCGTGCACCAGGAAAATCTGGGATGGAGTCTCTTGGAAGGCATGCAGCCATTTTAAAAGGCCGGCCTTATCCGCGTGGCCGGAAATACCGTCCAGGCGTTCGATGCGTGCCCTGACGTCGATAACTTCTCCGAACAGCTTCACGACCTGTGCTCCCTCCACAAGGCTTCTGCCAAGCGTGCCTGCTGCCTGATAGCCTGCGAACAGAACCGTACATTCCGGCCGCCACAGATTGTGTTTTAAATGATGGCGGATACGGCCGGCGTCACACATTCCAGCTGCGGAGATAATGACCTTGGGCGTCATATCAAAGTTGATGGCCCGGGAATCATCACTGGAGACGGAGAGCTTAAGCCCGGGGAATGTGATGGGATTGATTCCCCTGTTGACAAGCTCCATTGCCTCCTCGTCAAAACATTCACTGATATTTTTATTGAATACGTTAGTCGCCTCCACGGCAAGCGGGCTGTCAACAAACACCTCAAAATCGTCGTGGCCTGCGATCATATGGTCTTCCTTTATCTTTCTCATAAAATAAAGGATCTCCTGGGTACGGCCAACGGCAAAGGCCGGGATCACCAGATTGCCCCCGCGGTCTAACGTCTCCTGCAAAATGTTGGCCAGCTCGTCGATATGCTCATGCTGCCGTTCGTGGTAGCGGTCACCATAGGTACACTCCATGACAATATAGTCGGCCTCCTCCACATAAGCGGGATCCTTAATCAGGGGCTTATTATAGTTACCGATATCCCCGGAAAATACGATCTTTTTCTCCACGCCCTCTTCCGAGATCCACACCTCAATCGAAGCGGATCCCAGAAGATGCCCTACGTCTACAAAACGGATCCGGATCCCCTCACACAAAACAAACTGCGTATCGTAATGGCAGGGCACGAAATGTTTCAATACCCCTTCCGCGTCGTTTACCGTGTAAAGCGCCTCTACCTTGGGATTGCCGGCACGCTGTGCCTTCCGGTTCTTCCACTCTGCCTCCATCTCCTGAATGTGGGCGCTGTCTTTTAACATAATATCACACAAATCGCACGTCGCCTGCGTCGCGAATACCTGCCCTTTAAAGCCCTCTGCATAAATCAGAGGCAGCAGTCCCGCATGGTCGATATGCGCGTGGGTCAGGAGCACATAATCCACATCAGAAAACGGAATCGGGAGCGCAGCATTTTCGAATACATTAACCCCCTGTTCCATCCCATAATCCACCAGGATATGTTTCCCGCAGGCCTCCAGATAATGGCAGCTCCCCGTAACCTCATGATCCGCTCCAATAAATGTAAGTTTCACAAATACCCCTCCTCGTTTGTAGGCCCCTCACGGCAGTCCGGCCCCCATAGTCTCCTTCCGGCCGCAGGATGGTGATTGACAACAAGTCCCCTGTGCGCCGCACAGTCAAAAGATGCCGGGCGCATAAGATACCTGAATCCAGAAAACAATATAGCTTTATTATACATGATTTCAGATAATAATGCAAATCATTCCACCATTACTGTCATTAATTATTTTCTGAAGCGTATCCTGGAGCTTCATCTGGCAGTCCTCTGTCATCTGGGAAATCTTGGCCTGCATACCGTCCTCCACGATCTGTTCCACGGATTTTCCGAAAATATTCGTCTCCCAGACGCCGTCCTCTGTTGTTTCACTGTCTTTTATGTAAGCGATCAGATCCTTCGCCTGCTGTTCGCTGCCGACAATGGGGGCAATCTCTGTCTCGATATGTGCCTTTATAAGGTTGATGGACGGCGCCTGCGCATGGATTTTTACGCCGTATTTATTGCCGTGGCGGATGAGCTGCGGCTCGTCGAGCATGATTTCTGATTTATCCGGCATAACGATACCATAGCCTTTTAAGCGCACCTGGCAGAGCGCATTTTTTACCTTTTCATACTCGTCCTGCATCCCGCAGAGACGTCCCAATGTATGGAAGAGCTGGTATTCATCCTTCACCGGAAGCCCTGTATACTCGCTGATGACCTGGTAATAACAGTCATCATCCATCTTGACCTCCAAAGAAACGGTGCCATCCGACATGTCGAGCCCCGTCACTGTGATTCCCAGCACATTTTTATCATCCGTATCAAACAGGTCTCCCGAAACGTCCTTCATCTGGCTGATATTTGTCAGGATTTCCCTGGCATTGCCGATGATTCCTTCCTTAAGAGGATGAGCGTCTGGCAAAATCTCCATCCATTTCGGAATATGGAAATCGACCTCCTTCACCGGGAATTCCTTCAGTACAAGTGCCAGGATATTCTCGATATCATCCTTTTTTAACTGCTCACAGTTGACCGGGAAAACAGCGGCGCCGTACGTCTTTCCCAGCCTTCCCGCAAGCTCCCTTGTCTCCTCGGAAAAAGGCCTCGCGGAATTCAAAAGCACCACGAAGGGTTTGCCGATCTCCTTTAACTCATGGATCGTCTGCTCCTCCGCAGCGACATAATCTCCTCTGGAAAGCTCTCCGAAGCTCGCGTCGGAGGTGACTAACACGCCAATTGTGGAATGGTCGTGGATCACCTTTCTCGTGCCCACCTCCGCTGCCTGGGTAAAGGGGATCTCATGATCGTACCAGGGCGTTTTCACAAGCCGCTCCTCCCCGTTTTCGATGTGTCCGGCAGCCCCGTTTACCATAAAACCGACACAGTCGATCAGACGGACTTTGGCCGTAATTCCGTCGTCTAAAATGATCTCTGCAGCCTCCTTGGGTATAAACTTCGGTTCCGTCGTCATAATTGTTTTTCCGGCAGAACTCTGCGGAAGTTCATCACGTGCAAGCGATTTCTGGTGCCCGTCCGGCAGCTTGGGGAGTACCATAAGCTCCATAAACCGCTTGATAAAGGTGGATTTTCCCGTCCGCACCGGCCCGACCACGCCGATATAGATCTCGCCCCCGGTCCTGGCCTCAATATCTTTGTATACATGGAAATTGTCCATAAAAATACCCCCTTATGCTTCTGCTAAACTATATGCATAAGGGGGAAAAATATGACTTACGCTTCCCAGGGCAGGTCGTTGCTCTCGTTACGCTTATCTCTCTGCATGAGCTCCATCACCGCGTCCTTCGCCGGTTTATTCTCAAACAGGACCTGATTCACCTGCTCCACCACCGGCATGGGGATATCATACTTTCTGGAAAGCGCCAGGGCCGCTCTGGCCGAATAGACGCCCTCCACCACCATATTGACCTCCTTCATGGCCTCTTCCATTGTATAGCCCTTTCCAAGAAGGATCCCGGCCCTGCGGTTACGGCTGTGCATACTGGCACAGGTGACGATCAGGTCGCCGATTCCGGAAAGACCGGTAAACGACTGATATTTCCCGCCCATCGCCATACCAAGCCGCGCGATTTCCGCAATCCCGCGCGTGATGAGCGCCGCCTTCGTGTTGTCGCCATAGCCCAGGCCGTCCGCAGTACCTGCCGCCAGAGCCACCACATTCTTTAAGGCAGCGCCGACTTCGATGCCCAGCACATCCGGGCTCGTGTACACCCGAAACACAGGGCTCATGAACACGGACTGAACATACTCGGCCAGCGCTTTCTTGTGCGCCCCGGCCACACACGTCGTCGGCAGCCCTCGGGCGACCTCCTCGGCATGGCTGGGCCCCGAGAGGACTGCAACGTCTGCATCGGGAAGCTCTTCCTTTATCACCTCAGACATGGTATGCAGTGTCGCTTCCTCAATCCCCTTTGCCAGATCCACGATCCGCTGCCCTGCCTTGCAGTACAGACGCATGTTAGCCGCCGTGCTGCGCACAAATACAGACGGCACAGCCATCACCAGAAGATCCTTTTCCTCCATAGCCTCTGAAAGCTTTGCTGTATAGCAGATGGTTTCCGGAAGCTTCACCTCCGGCAGATTTTTATGCGCAAGCGTACGCTTCATTTCCTCAATCTCCTCAGGAATCGCCGACCACAGTGTAACCTGATGTCCGTTGTTCGAAAGAAGAACGGCGATTGCGGTACCCCATGTTCCGGAACCAAGAATTCCGATTCTCTCCATTATCCCAGACTCCTTTTCCTATTTTTTTCCATTCCCCCAAAGCCTGTTTTCCGTTCCCTTAAGAAGCCGTCCGATATTGGCGCGATGCCGCCAGACTGCCATAACGGTAAGGAAGGCAGCCACACCGAAAAACTCCGGCAGATCCCCTGCTGCCACTCTGAAATCGCCCTGCTGCCCGTAATAGACTATCTGTATCAAAAATGCAGCCACAACCAGAATAGAGCCGAGTGATACGTACCGTGTGAGCAGTACGATACTGAGAAAAAGCACTGCGCATACAAGCGTTATCCGCCAGTCCATTGACACGAAGATTCCTGCCATTGAGGCGATCCCCTTTCCGCCCCTAAAATTTAGATAACAGGGAAAATTGTGTCCCAGGACAACTCCCAGCCCGGCGTACAGTACGTAGAGATCCGTACTTGCTGAATCCCGGAACAAAACTCTTACTGCCAGGCAGGCGAACACAGTCTTGAAAAAGTCGCCGAAAAACACGATCAGTCCGGCCTTTTTTCCCATCACTCTCAAGGCGTTCGTCGTCCCTGAGTTGCCGCTTCCGTAGTTGCGGATATCCATATGGTGAAGCTTACCATAGAGATAGCCTGTCTGGAAAATCCCGAACACATATCCGATCAAAAGGCAAAGAATTCTTGTCATGGTTTATCCCTTCTCCTTTCGTTCCCGGATCATAAATTTGAGGGCTGTCCCACGGAAGCCGAACGCTTCCCGGATCTTATTTTCCAGATAACGTGTGTAGGAAAAATGCATCAGTTCCTTATCATTTACGAATACCACAAAGGCCGGGGGCTTGACCGCCACCTGGGTCACATAAAAGATCTTTAACCGTTTTCCCTTGTCCGACGGGGGCTGCTGCATAGCCACAGCCTCTGTCACAATTTCGTTTAAAACTCCGGTGGCAATGCGCAGATTCTGGTTTTCCCGCACCATGTCAATGAGATCAAACAGCTTCCCCATCCTTTGTCCGGTCAGCGCGGACACGAATATATATTCGGCATAAGGCATATAGGACAGCGTTTCCTTAAGCCGTCTTGTATATTCATAGATCGTCTTATCATTTTTCTCGACAGCATCCCATTTATTAACGACAACGATCACACCTTTGCCCCTGTCATGGGCAATACCGGCAATCTTGGCATCCTGTTCCGTTACGCCTTCTACAGCGTCGATAACCAGAAGGACGATATCGGCCCGTTCCACGGCCGTGACCGTACGGATAATGCTGTAACGCTCCAGGTTTTCCTTAACCCGGCTCTTCCGTCTGAGTCCTGCTGTATCAATAAAAACGTATTCCGTACCGTTGTGGACGATATCGGTGTCCACCGCATCCCTCGTCGTCCCGGCGATGTCTGAGACAATCACCCGGTTTTCGCCCAGAAGTTTATTGATAATCGAGGATTTGCCCACATTGGGCTTTCCCACAATCGCAATCCGCGGCCTGTCGTCCTCCTCATCACCGTACTGCTCCTGTGTAAAATGCTTTGTCACCTCGTCGAGCAGATCTCCGATTCCCAGACGGGAGGCAGCCGAGACAGGGAACGGCTCCCCGATACCGAGATTATAGAACTCGTAGACATTGTTACCATACTTGGCAAAGCTGTCCACCTTATTGACTGCCAGCACCACCGGCTTCCTGGCCTTTCTGAGCATGTCTGCGACCTTGGAATCGGCATCCACGAGTCCCTGGCGCACATCGACAAGAAACACGATCACATCGGCTGTGTCAATAGCGATCTGTGCCTGCTCCCGCATCTGTGAGAGAATGATATCTGCCGAATCCGGCTCGATTCCGCCTGTATCAATCAGGGTAAAGCCGTGATTCAGCCAGGTACAGTCCGCATAGATCCGGTCACGTGTCACGCCGGGTGTGTCCTCCACAATTGAGATGGAGCTGCCGGCCAGCACATTAAACAGAGTCGATTTGCCAACGTTGGGCCGCCCGACAATCGCTACTACTGGTTTGCTCATATGATTTCTCCTTAATTTTCCATTCTGTGCCGCATCTACCTGCGGCTCATCTCCAGAAGCTTCTGTCTGAGCTCGCCTTCGATTCTCCCAAGCTCTGCTTCCGCCGCCCGCCGTTTCTGCCGGCCTGCCTGCTGGATCTTCATCACCTCGTCTAATGTGGAGATCAGGGTCTGGTTTGTAGCCTTTAACGTCTCAATATCCACGATACCGCGTTCTGCCTCTCTGGCTGTATCCATCGTGGCGATTTTTAACATCTCTGCATTCTTACGCAAAAGCTCGTTCGTGGTATCCGTCACCTGCTTCTGGGCCCTGGCGGCATCCGCTGAATGACTCAAACCCACAGAGATCACCATCTGCGTTTTCCACAAAGGGATCGTATTAACCAGTGTGGACTGGATCTTTTCGGACATCACGGTATCGTTATTCTGTAAGAGCCGGATCTGCGGCGCCATCTGCAGGGAAACAGCCCTCGTAAGCTCGAGGTCATGAAGCTTCTTTTCGAAACGGTTGCAAAGATTCGCCAGGTCATTGGCTCTCTGCGTATCCTCGGGAAGCCCTGTGCGTCTCGCGCACTCCAAGGCCTTCGGGATCTCATGTTCCATCGTCTCTTTCAGTTTTTTCTTCCCGGCCAGAATATACATGGACAATTCCTTCAGGTATGTCAGGTTCAGGTCATACATTTTGTCCATTGTGGCAATGTCCTTTAGAAGCTGCATTTGATGCCCCTCTAATACCTTGCATACCCTATTTACGTGCTCCTCTGCCTTTGCATACTTTGCCTTTAATCCGGCCAGACGGTTCCCGCTCTTTTTAAAAAAGCCGAAAACGCCGCCCTTTTCTTCCTCCGCATCAAAATCCCTCAGTTCACCTGCGACCTCGGCGAGCATTCCCCCGATCTCGCCCAGATCCTTTGTCTTAATATGCTCTAATGCCGACTCGGAAAAATCCGCAATCTTTTTCTGCGCGCCCGCGCCGTAACGGAGCACCATACCGGAATTGGACAGATCAATTTTCGAGGCAAAATCGTCCACCATCTTCTGTTCCTGGGGGCTTAGCCGGATCTCTGGTTCCTCTTCCTTTTTCTCTTCCATCTGTTTCGGAAGGGCCGGCTCCTCCTGTACCGTATCAAACGGTTCAAAAGTCAGATCCGGTCCCTGCACTGTCATCTCTTCCCAATCCGTTTTCATCGTCATATCTGGCAGATTTCCCGCCCTGTCCTCCTTTTTAAGCGTTGATTCATCCTTATCACTGTCTGGTACGCTGTGATATCCTATCTGTTGTCATCCATTTCAAAATCCGGGGCTGTCAGGCCTTCCCGGGCAAGCACGGTCTGTAACACGGACGCATCTGTCACTGCGTCAAAAGCAGCGTCCTTATAAAAATCATCCAGCAGATTTTCAAACGCCGTGTTGATCGTGTCCAGTGTTTCTTCGATCTCTTTTTTGGCGCTGGAAAGATTCTCACCCCGAAATTCCACTCCGGAAAATTCCTGATAGGCAGATACCAGCTTCACGGTGGTCGGAAGATAATATTCCATAAATTTTTCCAGCTCATCCAGCTGATCCGGATATTTTCTCAGGGCTTCAAACAAGCGTTCCAAAATCGTATCCAGACGCATCAACTTCGCGTAAACGGGTCTCCCAGGCATGGATTCCCGCAGACGGTCTAACGTATCCATATATTCCTGTCCGCGGCGGACGGCAGCTTCTGCCGGCGTCTCCCCCTGCCGCCTTCCCTCTGTTTTCGCGGTTTCTGCCTTTTTCTGTTCCTGTTCCCTCAAAAGGAACGCTTCCTTTGAACGCTTGTACTGGCAATATGTCTCCTCATCGAGCATCACACACGTCGCACCATCGTCCATGCGTACATCAGGCAGCATTCCCAAACCGATTATTTTGCGCAGATCCTTTTGGATAAACGGGAGGCTTTTCCCGCTCACACGCGCCAGCCGTTCTGTCTCACAATACGTTTTTCCGTATCGCTTTAGTTCTTTTAAATATCCCTTCAGACGTGAAATCCGGCTCTGCCTTGAAATGCCGAAAGAAAGCATGACGGCAAAACCAGCCGCCAGACATCCAAAGATCAGGCTGAGTACCCATAATGGCATCTGCTCTGTAAACAATGCAACGAAAAACAGGGTTATGGCTGCAATGCCGAAAACCCCGGAACCGATGCTCCCGAATACGGTATAGAGGATTCCGGACAGCTTTCCCTTCCAGTTGACGCGGATCGCGGGAGGTTCCCTGGGCGGCAGGCTATTTACTCCCCGGGATTCCATGCTCTGCCACCCCCCGGGGGATTGGATGCCGGGGCCCCCCGGACGATTCTGCTCTGCCTGGAATGCCTGCCGGTCCCGGCCGCCGATGAACTGCTGTCTCGCCTCTTCCAGGGCAGAATTGACCGTGTCTCCTACCAGCTTATTGATCTGATTGAAATCCTTTGACTCGATAGCCTGAGCTATCACATGACGAAGCTGGTCCCTAATATCCCGATTGTTCCAGTTTTGTTCCATATCCGTCCCTCCGCAAAGCCGTTTTGTCCTCTGAACCTGCAGACTATAGTCGAAATGATTATACCCCAATTTCACGATACAGGCAACAAGGAATTCGGGCGGCAAGGAGAGAAAAGCAAAAATCTTGTCATGTTCTTTTCAGTTCCTTTTTATAAATCTCCACTTCATAAGTTTTCCCGCTATGCTGGTCTGTTTTCTGCTCCGAACACTGGTAATCCAATCCGCAGGATAACGCCAGCGCCTTTGAAGCCAGATTCTTTGCCCGTGTAGAATAATAAAATTCCTGCCCGCCTGAAGAAATACAGTATTCCATCAATAAGCGCAGTATCTGTTTCCCATATCCTTTTCCGACATACTCTGGTCCCAGGGCAATACCAGTCTCATGATAAATATGCGGCTCTGTTTCCTTCACTCCGGCAAAACCAATGGCCTGCCCGCTGCCCCTCTCATAGACCAGCCATGCGTTATGGGTCTCCTGCCATGTGATTGTCCTCTGTATCCTCTCCCTGGCTTCCTCTTCATCAGTCGTCACCTTCCATACCATATGTTCCGCCGTTTCCGGTCTCGACCAGACATTACGGTACATAGTTCTCCAGTCCTCATATTTTGCTTTCCCAAGAATGATATCCTCTGTCTCCATCTCCATATCTGCTGCTCCTTTCAAAATCTGTAAACAGTGTCATGAATCTATAATAGCACATTCTCTGGTATTTCTCATTCAGATGTATGGCAGGGACCGAAATCCATCCCGCCCCCGGCCTTTGCTTTTCACGGTCCTTTGCTGCTGGCGTCAGTGTATAACCGACACGCAGATGAAACAGCAGACAGAAAAAGCGGCCGGGAACCAGCATCCTGATTCCCGGCCTTTCCCGCCTGTATATCTATTTTTCCAGTCTCTTCACAGTCTCATAAAGCAGCCCTGCCCCGTATCCTGTGCCGCCTCTGGAGCTGTAGGCATTTCCCTCCCCGCTCCAGTTGACCGGGGCCATATCAATATGGGCCCAGGGCTTTCCTTCTGTAAACTCCCGGATAAACAGTCCCGCAACAATGGAACCGCCTCCCATCGTATTACCTGGATTGCTGCTCTTTATATCTGCTGCCTCAGATTTCAGTACTGTCAGAAGCTCCTCGTCCTCCGGAAGCCTCCATACCTGCTCACATGTCGTTCTGGCCGCTGTTTCCACTGTCTCTGCGAGTGTTTCATTGCTTGCAAGAAGCACCGCATGGTTTCCTCCGACAGACGTTTTGGCCGCTCCGGTCAGAGTCGCGATGTCAATTAACGTCTCTGCCCCTTCCCGGCGGACCGCATATGTGATGGCATCCGCCAGTGTCAGGCGTCCTTCCGCGTCCGCATTTAACATCTCGATCGTCTTGCCGTTCATTGAGCGGAGAATATCGCCCGGCACATAGGATTTG
>Ga0224740_10366_pt2 | contig 11507 bp, 10 predicted proteins | sample LIM_E_Water_Bulk_FD_161634 | JGI IMG/M metagenome (GOLD analysis project Ga0224740, IMG submission 161634) | Enriched cells from gastrointestinal tract of the lab mouse from Pacific Northwest National Laboratory (PNNL), Richland, Washington... | ecosystem: Host-associated > Mammals > Digestive...
CAGCTTCTTTTTCCATGTTTTCGGCGATCGGGCAGTGCTTCCCAATAAAATCCGGTTTTCCGCCCAGCGTAAGAACGCCGTCTATGATTCCGGACAGTCCGTTCCCGGCAGAAACGGAAAAGTTTTCGACATTCGTTTCTTTATATTGCTTTTTTTCCGCATAAATGCTGACGGCGCGTCCGAGAGGATGTTCGCTGAGCCGTTCTAACTGCCAGGCATAAAGGAGCAGTTCGTTTTCGGAAATACCGTCGGCAGGCAGAAGATCCGTGACTTCCATCGTGCCGCTTGTGATTGTGCCGGTTTTGTCCAATACGATGATATCGGATCTGCCGGCGGCTTCCAGGGAAGCAGCAGTTTTGAATAAGACGCCTTTGCGCGCTCCCATTCCGTTTCCGACCATGATGGCTACCGGGGTGGCAAGGCCGAGAGCGCACGGGCAGCTGATTACAAGTACGGAGATCCCCCGAGCAAGGGCAAATCCGAATGACGCTCCGCATAAAAGCCAGACAATAATCGTAATTGCGGCAATCGTCAGTACAGCCGGTACAAAAATGCCGGATACTTTGTCGGCAACTTTTGCGATCGGCGCTTTGGTGGCGGCGGCATCAGATACCAGACGGATAATCTGTGCCAGTGTCGTATCTTCTCCGACACGCTTTGCTTCGCAGCGGATAAAACCGGTCTGGTTCAGCGTTGCTGAGGATACGGCGTCCCCCGGTTCTTTGTCTACCGGAAGACTTTCCCCGGAAATGGCGGATTCGTCGACAGCGCAGGAACCTTCCAGAATTACGCCGTCGACCGGAACGGATTCTCCGGGACGCACAAGGAAAATGTCGCCAGGTTTTACATCGGATATGGCAACGGTGATTTCTTTTCCGTCTTTTACAAGCGTGGCCGTTTGCGGAGCAAGGTTCATCAGGCCTTTCAGCGCGTCTGTAGTCCGGCCTTTTGAGATCGCTTCCAGAAATTTTCCTACAGTGATCAAAGTCAGGATCATGGCTGCCGATTCAAAATAAAATTCATGCAGATAAGCGTGGGAATCCATGAGGTTTCCGTCAATCGCAGCCTGCGTCATCGCAAACATTCCGTATGTGCTGTATGCGAAAGAGGCGGCGGAACCCAGCGCTACAAGCGTATCCATATTCGGGGAGCGTTTTAACAGGCTGGTAAAGCCGTTTATGAAAAATTTCTGGTTGATTACCATAACGAGGATGGTAAGCAGCAATTGATACAGTCCGAGCGCCAGAGGGTTTCCGGCAAGTAATTCCGGCAGAGGCCAGTTCCACATAATATGCCCCATGGAAACATACATAAGTGGGAGCAGGATGCAAACGGAAGCAATCAGCCGTTTGCGGATCACGGGAATATCGTGGTTTTCCAGATCTTCGGCAGTTGCAGCGGCGGACGGAGCGTCCGCATTTTTCCGGCTGGCTCCGTAACCGGCGTCTACTACAGCCTGAATAATAGCGGAACTGTCCGCAGTGCCTTCCACTCCCATAGAGTTGGTCAGCAGGCTGACGCTTACGGAAGTGACGCCGTCCACTTTAGCCACTGCTTTTTCTACATGGGCGGAGCAGGCAGCGCAGCTCATCCCTGTAACATTATATTGTTCCAAATCGGTTTCCTCCTGTAACTGTTTTTAACTTTCTGTTGTCCTAATTTTTCATTAATTTCTGTATGATACCGACCAGTTCCTCTACTGCGCCCTCTTTTTCTTCTTTGATATCGTCCACAAAACAGGTGCTGATATGGCTGGCAAGCAGTACTTTATTAAAACTGTTTAAAGCGGCGGTGATGGCGCTGACCTGTGTCAGAATATCCACACAGTAAGCGCCGTTTTCCAACATGTTTTTTACACCGCGAACCTGTCCCTCGATACGGTTTAACCGTGTGGCCAGCTGTTTGATTTCTTCTTTGGTACGGATTTTCCGGCGTTCGCTGCAGCAGGTTTCGGACTTTGTTTCGGTTTGTATGTTTTTGTTCATATTGATTTCCCTTTCTATGTTCTGCATCCGGACTTATATAGAAGAATGTGCATTGCAGTTACGGTCAGTGTGTCCGGATTTCAGAAAAAGTATTACTTTTATGTCGTTTCTTAATTATACTACAACTAGTATATACCTATACCGGGTATATGTAAAGAGCTTTTTTTAAAATCTTTAAAATGGATTTTGCAAACTTTGAATTTGCAGGATGTAAAAAATATTACTGCGAACATTTAGTTCCTGATTCCGGACGGCAGACGGCACAAAATATGCTGTCCTGCCTGTTTTGTGCCGTCTGCCTGAACGCATCGGCGGCGAAATGTTCCAGAAATATTTTTGTAAGCGGGAAAGGTCGGCGTACCGGTAGTTCTAATACCTTTGCGAAATATTTCAGAAGATCTGCAGCATAAAGGCAGGTTTTCACAAACGTGGAATGGCAGGCCGGTACAAAATAATAACCAATTGCTCTTGCGGAAGAAAATCCATTTGATGAAGCAGGCAGTTGTTATATTTTGTATGGACTGACAGCAGACATATGAAATCAGTCTTTCTGATGCTGTCAACTTCTGATAATATGAAAGAAAAACCCATTGATTCAATAGCAGTTTCAGACTATAATGATTTTGAGGCCATATGTCTTTCGGGAAAGATTTTATATTTTGCCAGCTGTATATCAGGAGGTTACGCCCGTGAATGTGGAAATAAAAAATGCAGTAAATGCAGCGGATTGTCGGGTTGAATACAGAAAATTCGGAGATAAATGAAGGCTTGATTCGTTTCGACATTATATTCTATGTGCGAATGAAAGACGGAATCTCACAGGCTATTGTCAATTTGGAAGCGCAGAAAGGGGAACCGGTTGATTACCATATTTTAAACAGGGCAGTATTTTATGTCAGCCGCCTTATTTTATCACAAAAGGAAAGAGATTTTGTTAAGATGAATTATAATGATATCCGGCGCGTATATTCCATTTGGGTATGCATGGGCATGGACGAGAGCAGTATGGCTTACGTACATCTGACGAAAGATGACATGCTTGGTTCTTCTCCATGGGAAGGCGGCCTTGATTTGCTGAATATTGTCATGATAGGGATAGCGGATGAACTTCCGGAACATGATGATAAATATGAACTTCACCGTTTGTTGAGCGCAGTATTATCAATGGAACTGTCTGTTGATGAAAAATTAGGGATTATGGAAACGGAATATGGCATCCTGTTGGAAGATAAAATTAGAGAGGACGTGGTTACGATGTGTAATTTATCACAAGGAATCAGGGAAAAAGGCAGAACTGAAGGCAGAATTGAGGGCAGAGCCGAGGGAGAAGCCAGAGTTATTATGAATATGTATCATAATAATTTTACTCTTGAGCAGATAACCCTTGCGACAGGGAAAAGCGTAGAGGAAGTAGATGCTGTGATTAAAAGCATGGTGGCATAATTGCCAAAACATCGTAGACAAAAAAGCGGCGGACACAGTTTTCGGATGGGAAATGTGTCAGGCTGCTTTTCTGCGGTTGTTTTATACGGAACGTAATCGAAAGGAGCATGATATGTCGCAGGAAGAGATGACATTGCCGGAACAGTTGGAAGCGGAGCGTGCCGCCCTGAAAGAACGCCGTGCACAAATGCATGAAGAAAAAAACCAGGCGCAGTATGAGGTGGATTATTATCAGGAACAATATGCACACCGGCTTCTTTTTTCCTGGAAGAAAAAGCAGGATACCAAAAAGACGCTGGCAGAGAAAAAACAGGCGCTGGCACAGTTGTGTGCGAATCAGGAACGGGAGTTAAACAGACGGAAAGCAAAAATTGAATATTTAAAGCAAAAGATTTCGGAAAAATAAAAGCAAATAGTTTTGGAAAAATGAAATAGGAAGATGACAGAAAATAAAAACAGAAAGGTGGGAAAGCAGCATGGTTTCAAAGAAAATTTTAGAGGAAGTCCTGCAGTGCGCAATGGCGACCGGAGCGGATTATGCGGAAATATACATGGAACATACGAATCAACATTCCATTTCCATGTGTAATGACAAAGTAGAGAAAATAACGGATACGCTTATTTCGGGAGCCGGAATCCGCGCATGGAAAGGAACAAAAAGCGTCAACGGAGCCACAAGCGTGTTAAGCCGGGAGAGTTTGATTTCCTGTGCAAAACAGGTGGCGGAAGCGATCGGCGCCCAGAATGGCGCTCCGGACATTTATCTGACGGAACAGATCTTTCCGAATATCCATCCGGTGAAGATCGTACCGTCGACGGCAGAAAAGAGCAGGAAGATTGAGATTTTAAAGGACGCTTACTTTGCGGCAAAGGGATATCATGCGGATATTTCCCAGGTAGAAGCGTCTGTTCTGGATGTGGATCACAAAATCTGGATTGCGACAAGCGAAGGCCTGTATACGAACGACAGGCGGATTCGGACGCGGATGCGAGTGGAAGCAGTGGCGTCCAAAAACGGGGAAAACCAGTCAGGAACTTTTGCACCGGGAAGCCGGCAGGGACTCGAATTTTTTGAAGAAAAAGATCCAAAAGAAATCGGAAAGAAAGCGGCACAGCAGGCAATGGTATTAATTAATGCCGGATACTGCCCGGCGGGAACTATGCCGGTTGCCATTGAAAACGGCTACGGCGGCGTGATTTTCCATGAGGCGTGCGGACATTCATTAGAAGCGGCTTCGGTGGCACTGGGCCAGTCGCAGTTTACGGGAAGACTGGGACAGCAGATCGCCAATGAAAAAGTAACGGCGATTGATGACGGGACGATCCCTAACGGATGGGGTTCGATCGATATTGACGACGAGGGGACGCCGGCACAAAGAAATGTTTTGATCGAAAACGGAATTTTAAAAACATATATGGTAGATAAATTAAACGGCAGGCGCATGGGCCTTGAAACGACCGGGAACAGCCGCAGGCAGGGATATCAGTATCCTCCGACTTCCCGCATGACCAATACGTTTTTGGACAACGGACCGGATAAAAACGAGGACATTATCGCTTCGATCGACAACGGACTGTATGCCAAATCAATGGGCGGAGGTTCCGTCAATCCGGTAACCGGAGAATTTAATTTTGCGGTGACGGAAGGATATCTTGTGAAAAACGGAAAGATCACGGAACCGGTGCGCGGTGCGAGCCTGATCGGAAAAGGCTCTGAAATATTGATGAATATTGACATGGTAGGCCAGAACCTGGACCGTGCGCAGGGAATGTGCGGAGCGTCAAGCGGCAGTATTCCGACGGACGTCGGGCAGCCGTTAGTGCGCGTTTCCTCGATTACGGTAGGCGGAAGATAGGAGGGCGAAAAGTGGAATATTCGAAAATGAAAGAAACGATCCGGCAGGCGGCGGCCGAAGCCGGAATTACGGAATATGAAATTTATTATGCGGAAGGGGAATCCGCAGAAGTGGAAACGTTGTTGAAAGAAGTGGACAAATTTGCAACGGCAAAAGCGTCCGGCATTTGTTTCCGATGTATTGTGGACGGGAAAATGGGATATGCGTCCACGGAGCGTATGGAAAAAGAAGAAGCGTGCCGGATCGTGGCGGCGGCAAAGGAAAATGCGTCGTTGCTGGAAGTGGAAGAAGAGGTATTTCTTTCTGACGGAAAAGAGGAATATCCTGTTTTGGAGAAAACAGAAAGGCCGTCTGTCAGTGCAAAAGACCTGATTGAAACGGCAGTATCCATACAGGAAGATCTTTTTGCAAAAGGCGAACTTGTTTCAGAGGGAAGCCAGTCCAGTACCGGAACCGTATCGGGAAAAATCGGTATTTACAATTCCAAAGGCGTGGATTTATACGAAAGTTATCGGTTTGACATTGCGGTCAGCGTGGCAATTTTGCAGAAAGAACAGCAAATGTATTATGGATTCGACTATGCGCTGGGTTCTTTGAAAGATATGGACACGAAAGCTTTAAGTGAAAACGCATATCGGCAAAGTATGGATACGATCGGCGCGAAACCGGTGAAAACCGGCCGGTATCACGTGATTTTGAAAAACCGGCAGATGCAGGCGCTGTTATCTCATTTTTCTACGGTGTTTTCCGCGGATGAGGCGCAGAAAGGAATGTCTTTGTTAAAAGGAAAAGAGGGCAGCCGGATTGCATCGGACGCGGTGACGATTATCGATAATCCGATGTTTGAGGGCGGTATGATCTGGCGCAGTTTCGACGATGAGGGAGTAGCGGCGAGAAAGAAAATGGTTGTGGAAAACGGCGTATTAAATACTCTTTTATATGATCTGCGGACGGCGGCAAAAGCGGGAAAGGCCAGTACCGGGAACGGTATCAAAGCGGATTATGACGCGCCAGTGGAGGTTATGCCGACACAAATGTATTTGCAGCCGGGCGAGGATACGTTGGAAGAGCTTCTCGACTTTGCGGGAACAGGACTTGTCATCACACAGTTAAACGGGATGCATGCGGGCGCGGATACGACGAGCGGGGATTTTTCGCTGAATGCGTCCGGATATTATTTTGAGAACGGACAAAGGCGTTTCCCGGTCAATCAGATCACGGTTGCAGGGAACTTTTATGAAGTACTGAAATCGATAAAGAAAGCGGCGGACGATATGGAAATGGGAATCCCGCACGGCAGCACGACAATCGGAGCGCCGTCGGTGCTGGTTGCCGATATGTCTGTGGCGGGAGAGTAATATGTATGTAATTTTAAGCAGGGTGGTCATTTTATTTGCCCTGATCTTTCTGGGATTTTTTATAGGGAAAAAAGGAATTATACGAAAAAGCTGTACGCCGGATCTGTCAAATTTTCTTGTGAAAGTTACGCTGCCGGCCACTGTTTTTTTGTCTATGGTGCGCCCGTTTAATGAAGAACTGATGCAGCAGAGCATCTGGATTTTTCTGGCTGCGATTATATTTCATATTGTGTCCATGCTTTTGGGATTACTTTTGGTAATTGCGTTAAAGATTCCCGAAAAAAGCCGCGGTGTATGGGTCTTTGTCTGTATGTTTTCCAATAACGGTTTTATGGGATTTCCGTTAGCAATGTCTGTTTACGGGGACGACGGGATGTTTTTAATGGCCATAGCCAACGTCGTATCCAATTTCCTGATTTTTTCGCTGGGTATGAAACTGCTGACAAAGTACTATCCGGTAAAAGAAAAGATCAGCTTAAAGAAAATGGTGGTCAATAATATTAATATCGCAGTGGTAGCGGGACTTGTTTTCTATCTGTTTCAAATACCTCTGCCGGAAATGGTTACGGATCTGCTGGCGTATGTCGGCGATCTGACGGCCGGGTTGTCGATGATTGTAGTTGGATTGTCCCTGTCGCGTATTGATCTGAGAACAGTAATGAAAGGGAAAGACGTCTGGATTATCAGCGTGGTAAGGCTGCTTGCGATACCGCTTATTACGGCGTTTGTGATAAAGATGGTTCCGGCGTTGGACGGAAAGCTGATGGGAAAAATCATAGTAATGATGGCGGCGCTTCCGGCGGCGTCATCGGCGTCGATTCTGACCGAGCAATACGGGACAAATACGCAGTTGGCTGCAAAGACGGTATTTGTGTCCACGCTGTTCAGCGTGGCGACGATACCGCTTGTGATGGCGTTAGCTTTTTAACGTCAACACGTCGATTTCCATTTTTCCGGATTATTTTCATATTGCGTATTGAGCCAGTCTGCAGCGTCACACAGGCCCTGTTCCGAAAAATCAAATTTTTCAAACGTCTTTAAGGAATTGTCGGTCGCCGTAAAGCAAAACGGCTGAGGATACGTTGCCGCCAGGAGGAAGACAGAGCCGTCTTCCTCCATTTTTTCAATACGGTAACGCATCCCGTGATAACTGCCGGTGAACGGTTCTTTTTTATAAAAATTCAAAGTTAACAATTCATTTCGCTTTATCATAGCGCACCACTCCTTTTTTACTGAAAAAAGCATAGCAGAGTACGCACCTGAAGTCAATCCGGCGAATGGAATCAAATCTTGATAATCTGTCCCGGATAAATCAGATTCGGATCTGGAATATGATTGATTCGTACCAGGGCGGCAACGGTCGTGTTGTATCGGCTGGCAATACCGGAGAGCGTATCCCCCGGCTGTACGCGGTAGATGCGGTAAGTTTCTGCCTGTCGTCTGTCGTCGCGGACGCGGATCCGGATGATCTGTCCCGGATAGATCAGGTTTGGATTGAGTATATTATTGATGGCCAGAATTTCGTTCAGCGTCGTGTGGTATTTACGGGCAATGCCGGAGAGCGTATCCCCCGGTACGACAACATAATTAATATCCGTAACGCCGTAAATCGGACGGTTTCCTCGTATTTCTACCGCATCTGATCCTCCGTTCAGCATTTCGCTCCTGAAAATATCCCGGTCCACATTTCCCCGTATTCCAGCGACGTTCCCGGTATCCGTATACTGCCATCCGCTCCACTGGTTCCATGGATTGTTGGTATCCGGTTCCGAAACGCCATATTGAGCAATCCACAGCGGCCATGCGGTCAGAGTAGCGTAAAAAAGAGATGCATTATAGGCATCTGCGTAAATAGCGGGGGATTTGTTGCTGAATTCCTGCACGCCTACCAGAAACGCCTCTGCAATCGTATTGATTTCCGTCTGGGTAAGTCCTGCCAGATCTTCGATATCCATGACGGGTTTTCCCTCGCAGGCGTATCCGTTTGTTACGGAAACAAAATGGTATGCTTCCTGTCTTGCCGCAGATGCGCTCCGTGCCGTAAGATAATGGTAAAATCCGACTAAAAGGCCGGCGTTTCGGGCGTTTTGGGCATTTTGTGAAAAATACGGATCCGTAAGATCGATCCCTTCGCTTGCTTTTATATATACAAGCTGGATTCCTGCTTGTTTTACCAGTTCAAAATTGATATTTCCCTGCCATTGGCTGACATCAATGCCTTCCATAAAAATGTTACTCCTTCCTGATATTATCTATCATAATGATATTTTCTGTATTACTATATGGTAACTTCCGGAAAATGTTCTGCGGCCGTGACGGCAGCAGGACGGAAAACTGCCGGTAATCCGGCGTACCGTGATTTATGAAAAAGCTTTAATCGGTATTTAATCTGCTTCCGTTATGATAAGACGCGCAAGGCTTCCTGTTTTTTAATGCGTCCGGCGTTTACTGGTCGCCGTTTTGCTTCCCTGTAAGAAACTGCAAAAGATTGGAAAGGAGGAAATCTTAAAATAAAAGTGACAGAACAGAGAATCTTTGTTATAATGGATGTCACGAATTGAAAAAGAACAGGAGGCGTGCAGATATGCTCGAGCTAAAAGATATATGTTTTGAAGTTCCGGCGGATTCCGGAGCAAAAGAAATCATAAGACATGTTAATCTGAAAATAGAAGATAAAAAATTTGTGGCGATTACAGGTCCGAACGGCGGCGGAAAATCAACGCTGGCAAAAATTATTGTCGGAATTGAAAACCCGACAGATGGGCAGATCCTTTTTAACGGGAAAGATATTACCGGCATGAGTATTACGGAACGTGCCAGGGAGGGGATCAGTTTTGCGTTTCAGCAGCCGGTACGCTTTAAAGGCCTGAAAGTAAAAGATTTGATTACGCTGGCAGCCGGTTCGGATACCAGCATCGGCCAGGCATGCGATTACTTGTCGGAAGTAGGGCTGTGCGCACGGGAATATATTAACCGGGAAGTAGACGGTTCTCTTTCCGGCGGTGAACTCAAACGGATCGAGATTGCTACGATCCTTGCAAGGAATACGGAACTTTCTGTATTTGACGAACCGGAAGCCGGAATCGACCTCTGGAGTTTCCAGAATCTGATCCGTGTATTTGAGAAAATGCATGTGGAAAATGATAATACGATCATTATTATTTCCCATCAGGAAAGAATCCTGAATATTGCGGACGAGATCATATTGATTGCGGACGGGCAGGTCGTAAACAGAGGGAAAAAAGAGGATATTTTGCCGGAACTTTTGAATGAAACAAACAGGGGATGCAAATTTTTAGAGGACAAGTTTAACCAGTAAGGGAGTGATAGGAAATGGATGCAATACAAAAATCATTATTGGAAGAAGTCGCGGGACTGCATGAAGTGCCGGAAGGCGCTTTTAATATCCGTGCCAACGGGCAGATGGCGGCCAGAAATACAACGGCGAATATAGATATCGTAACGAAAACGGATAAATCCGGAATTGATATTGTCATAAAACCGGGCACAAAAAAAGAAAGCGTGCATATCCCGGTGGTCTTGAGCCAGAGCGGCCTGACAGAAATGGTTTATAATGATTTTTATGTTGGAGATGACTGCGACGTAGTGATCGTTGCCGGATGCGGGATACATAATTCCGGTGACAAAGAATCCAGGCATGACGGTATCCACAGTTTTTTTGTGGGAAAAAATTCTACGGTAAAATATGTGGAAAAGCATTATGGTGCGGGGGACGGCGCCGGAGAGCGTATTATGAATCCGCAGACGGTAGTGGAACTGGGTGAAAACAGTTCAATGGAACTGGAAACGGTGCAGATCCGCGGCGTGGATTCTACGAAACGTTCCACGAAAGCAAAGCTGGCTGACGGTGCGAAGTTAGTGATTACGGAACGTCTGATGACACACGGAAAGCAGTATGCGGAGAGCGAGTTTGAGGTAGATCTGGATGGAGAAGATTCCAGTGCAAACGTCATCTCCAGAGCAGTTGCAAGAGATACTTCCCGCCAGGTATTTTTGTCCAAAATAAACGGAAACAATAAATGCGCCGGGCATACGGAATGTGACGCGATCATTATGGATGAAGCGAAGATCAGCGCGATTCCGGAAATTACGGCAAACAGCCTGGAGGCACAGTTGATCCATGAGGCGGCAATCGGGAAAATTGCCGGAGAGCAGTTGATCAAGCTGATGACGCTGGGACTTACAGAGGCAGAGGCAGAGGAACAGATTGTCAACGGCTTCCTGAAATAAGGCATAAAAAGAAAGCAGAATGAAAATAAGACAGGATAAAAATAGGACAGGAAAAGTACGGCTTTTGGTTATTGGAATTTTTAGAGAGAAAGTAAAGAGGAAGTAAAAATGAAGCGTTTTTTAGCAGTATTATTAACCGTGGTGTTGCTGGCCGGTACGGATGTATATGCTTCGGCGGCAGTAATCACCCCGGATGAAACCACCGCTCCCCGGACGTCGGCGTTTACTTCGCCGGACGAATCGTTAGACCGGGTTTCGGAAAGCGATAAAGAAGAGGACGGGGATGACGGGAAAAAAGACGAAAAAGATGATAAGGAATTAGAAGATCAGAATAAAGTGGAACTTGCAGTTCCGTCGATAAAGTCGCTTACCCCTGCTTTTAACAAAATTGAGGTAAAATGGGAAAAAGTAGCAAATGCGAACGGATATGAACTGTATTACAGTACGACAAAAAACGGTACTTATCAAAAGATCACAACCGTATCGGCAGGGAAAGCGTTAACGTATGTGCATAAGAACCTGACGCCTTCCCGGACATATTATTACGCAGTCAGGGCATACGCACAGAAAAACGGCGTTACGAGCTACAGCGATTATTCTAAAGTTCAAAGTGC
>Ga0224740_10456_pt1 | contig 11464 bp, 14 predicted proteins | sample LIM_E_Water_Bulk_FD_161634 | JGI IMG/M metagenome (GOLD analysis project Ga0224740, IMG submission 161634) | Enriched cells from gastrointestinal tract of the lab mouse from Pacific Northwest National Laboratory (PNNL), Richland, Washington... | ecosystem: Host-associated > Mammals > Digestive...
TAGATGCATTCAGTGAGGGTGCAAAAACAAAGATTGAGGCTTTAGGTGGAACCTGCGAGGTGATCTAATTATGTTAAAGACACTCCGAAATGCATGGAAGGATAAGGAGATCCGCAAGAAGCTCCTCTATACTTTCATGATGCTGGTGGTGATTCGCTTTGGATCGGAACTTCCGATTCCGGGAGTGAACACCTCCTATTTTGCGGACTTTTTCGCCAGGCAGAGCGGAGATGCGTTCAATTTTTTTGACGCGATGACAGGTGGTTCCTTTACCTCGATGTCCGTGCTGGCTTTAAGTATTACTCCGTATATCACATCTTCCATTATTATGCAGCTTTTGACAATTGCAATTCCCAAATTGGAGGAAATGCAGCGGGAAGGCGAGGATGGCAGAAAGAAAATTGCGGAGTATACCCGTTATTTGACTGTGGCATTAGCTCTGATTGAGTCTACAGCTATGGCAGTTGGATTTGGCGGACAGGGGCTGCTTATCAATTATAATGTATGGAGCGTAATTATTGCAGTTGTTACCATGACGGCAGGAAGTGCGTTTTTGATGTGGATTGGCGAGCGAATAACAGAAAAAGGCGTAGGAAACGGAATTTCAATTGTCCTGCTTTTCAACATCGTATCCTCCTTGCCTCAGGATGTCAGCAGTCTGTATAATACTTTCATGAATGGTAGAATTATTGCCGTGCAGGTAGTGGCATTTTTAATGATTCTGGCAGTTATTGTGGCGATGGTAGTGTTTGTTGTATATCTACAAGATGGTGAGCGTAGGATTCCAGTACAGTATTCTAAGAAGATGGTAGGGAGAAAGATGGTGGGAGGCCAGTCTTCCCATATTCCGTTGAAGGTAAATACTGCTGGCGTGATTCCGGTGATTTTTGCTTCTTCGATCTTATCGTTTCCGGTAGTGATTGCACAATTTTTCAGTCCGGATTACAGTACCATTCCAGGGAAGATTTTGATGCTGTTAAATCAGTCATATTGGTTCCGTCCGGAAATGCCATGGTATTCTGTGGGTTTGGTGATTTATATTGTATTAATTGTATTGTTTGCCTATTTCTACACATCGATCACTTTTAATCCCTTGGAAGTAGCTAACAACATGAAAAAGTCCGGTGGATTTATCCCAGGTATTCGTCCGGGTAAGCCAACTTCGGAATATCTGGAAAAGATATTAAACTATATCATTTTTGTTGGTGCTGTGGGCCTGATTATTATCAGTGTGATTCCGATCATGATTTCCGGTGTGTTTGGTGTGAGCCGCTTGTCATTTTTGGGAACGTCGCTGATCATCATTGTCAGTGTCATTCTAGAGACCATTAAGGCCATTGAGTCTCAGGTGATTGTGCGGAATTATAAAGGATTTTTAAACGATTAGGATAAATGGGAAGAGCTGCTGCGCAGGAAAATGGGCGGCAGCTTTTTCTGCTACAAATCGGAGAGGTTTCTGCTGTCAATAAAACATAAATAATAAAGGAGGATAAAAATGAAAATTATTATGTTAGGTGCTCCGGGCGCAGGAAAAGGTACTCAGGCAAAAAAGATTGCCAAGAAGTACGAAATTCCCCATATCTCCACCGGCGATATTTTTCGGGCAAACATTAAAGGCGGTACGGAGTTGGGAATGAAAGCCAAATCGTATATGGATCAAGGGCAGCTGGTACCAGATGATGTGACGATTGGCATGCTGCTGGATCGGATTAGCGAAGCAGATTGTGAGAAAGGTTACGTGTTGGACGGTTTTCCGCGGACGATTCCCCAGGCAGAAAGTTTGACAGCAGCTTTGAAAGAGCGGGGAGAGAAGATGGATTATGCGGTGGATGTGGATGTACCAGATGAGTCGATCGTCACTCGCATGGGAGGAAGAAGAGCTTGCTTAAAGTGCGGCGCCACCTATCATGTGGTATTCAATCCGCCAAAAGCAGAAGGCGTATGTGACAGTTGCCAGGAGGCGTTGGTATTGCGTGATGATGATAAGCCGGAGACGGTTCAGAAACGCCTGACAATATATCACGATCAAACACAACCTTTGATTGAATACTACAAAGAACAGGGAATTCTGGTGACAGTGGACGGAACCAAAGAGTTGAATGAAGTGTTCAAGGATATTGTTGCTGTCCTGGGGGCGTAAGTTATGTCAGTGTCAATTAAATCAGAGCGGGAAATAGAGCTGATGCGTGAGGCCGGAAGGATACTTGCTCAGGTACATGAAGAACTGGGAAAGATCTTAAAGCCAGGGATATCTACTATGGATATTGACCGGACCGGGGAAAAGCTGATTCGCAGTTTTGGCTGTGTTCCTTCTTTTAAGAATTATAATGGTTATCCTGCTTCCATCTGTGTATCGGTTAATGATGAAGTGGTACATGGGATTCCCAATAAGCACAGAATTTTGAAGGAGGGGGATATCGTCAGTTTGGATGCTGGAGTGATTTATCACGGATATCATTCGGATGCTGCCCGAACTCATGCGATCGGTAATATTTCCCCAGAAGCGGAGCAATTAATCCGAGTGACCAAAGAGAGTTTTTTTGAAGGTATCAAGTATGCAAAAGCCGGCAATCATCTCAATGATATCTCTTCGGCAATCCAGGCATATGCGGAGCATTTTGGTTATGGAGTGGTTCGGGATCTAGTGGGACATGGGGTTGGGAAAGCGCTTCATGAGGATCCAGAAGTGCCCAATTTTTCCCAGAAAAGAAAGGGGATTCGTTTATGTCCTGGTATGACGCTTGCCATTGAGCCCATGATCAACATGGGGCGTGCGGATGTAGTATGGCTAAACGACGACTGGACGGTGGTAACAGACGATGGTTCGCTTTCTGCTCATTATGAGAACACCATTTTGATTACAGAGGGGGAACCGGAGATTTTGTCTCTGCTGTGAGGACGGTGAACAGGATGGATTATCAACCAGGTTGTCTGGCAAGATCTCTTGTCGGGCATGATAAAGATCAGTATTATGTGATATTATCGGTGGAAGGGGAACGGGTAGTGTTAGCAGATGGAAGAACCCGGACCCAGAAACATCCCAAGCGGAAGAATAAGAGGCATATCCAGGTAGTAAATCGCTGCCTGGTTGAGGAGTTTCCGGTGTCGGATGAGGAAATTTATGCCCGGCTGAGAAGTTTTGTGAAGTGTGCTGCTAATAGAGAGAAGGAATGAAGGACCTTTTTGAGTTGAGAGCACGGTTTAAAATCCTGTGGATCGGTGGTCCGGGAAGAGTGAGAGATTTACGCATTCAGGAGGTAAGAGATGTCAAAAGCAGATGTGATTGAGATTGAAGGAACTGTAGTAGAGAAGCTGCCAAACGCCATGTTTCAGGTAGAACTAGAGAATGGACATCAGGTGTTGGCTCATATCAGTGGGAAGTTGCGGATGAATTATATCCGGATTCTTCCGGGCGATCGGGTGACAATCGAGTTGTCGCCGTATGATCTTTCGAAGGGGAGGATTATCTGGAGAGATAAGTAAGAGATGGTATGGCGATCGGTCTGTTAAAGGCTTTTGAAGGACGGATCGCCATCGGACCTCTTTTTTAGTAATCTATGGAAGATAAGGCCATGGAAAGCAAATTAAAATCGTATAAAACAGGGAAAAATAGTAAAAAAGTGCTTGCATTACAAATATTGCGGTGATATAATACTATGGCAACTTTGTTAAAATGCCGGGTGAAGTTTGCCCAAAACCGGATCTGGATGAAGCGGAATATCTGGAAAAGAGGATAGGAGCGAGATTTTTAGGAGCGGAGAGCGGGTTTTTAGAGGACACACCCCGACGGGTGTACTAGACCCGTAAAGACAGGGCAGAATAGAGGAAGCTCTCAGGAGTATAACCTGGGTGCCCTGTAAAGGCAGGGCAGCACGAAGGAAAGGAGAAATTGCCGTGAAGGTGAGATCATCAGTGAAACCGATTTGCGAGAAATGCAAAATCATCAAGCGCAAAGGCAGCATCAGAGTAATCTGTGAAAATCCTAAGCACAAGCAGAGACAAGGTTAAGTAAGAGAAAAAGGAGGTGTACGACGCAAATGGCTCGTATTGCAGGAGTTGATTTACCAAGAGAGAAACGTGTTGAGATCGGCCTGACTTACATTTACGGGATCGGAAGAACCAGTTCCAACCGTATTCTGGCGGAGGCTGGCGTGAATCCGGATACCCGTGTCAAGGATCTGACTGATGATGAGGTAAGAAAGATTGCGGCGGTGATCGCAGACAGCCAGATAGTAGAGGGTGACCTGCGCAGAGAGATCGCTATGAATATTAAGCGGTTGCAGGAGATCGGATGCTATCGTGGAATCCGTCACAGAAGAGGATTGCCGGTTCGCGGACAGAAGACAAAGACCAACGCGAGAACCCGCAAAGGACCGCGTAAAACCGTGGCGAACAAGAAGAAATAAGCACTGGGTACTGACTTTAACAGATAACCCCATTAACGCGAATCAAGTTGTATGTTTTAAAAACAGGAACAAGATTCAGGTATTCACAGCTTTCGGGACAGGTCTTCCCGAAAGAGCAGCGAATCAAGACGAAAGGAAAGTAGGTTAGTTTAAAATGGCTAAAAATAAGTCCACTGGAAAGAAAGTGACAAAAAAGCGCGTAAAGAAAAACGTTGAACGCGGACAGGCACACATCCAGTCATCCTTCAACAACACGATTGTAACGTTGACAGATGCACAGGGCAATGCCCTGTCTTGGGCGAGTGCTGGAGGTCTGGGATTTAGAGGTTCAAGGAAATCTACTCCATATGCAGCTCAGATGGCTGCAGAGACTGCTGCCAAGGCAGCTATCGTACATGGTTTGAAGTCTGTCGACGTTATGGTAAAAGGCCCTGGCTCGGGTCGTGAAGCAGCAATCCGTGCGCTTTCCGCATGCGGTATTGAAGTAACCAGTATCAAGGACGTAACCCCGGTTCCCCATAATGGTTGCCGTCCGCCAAAACGTAGAAGAGTTTAATAGGAGGTACGAAAAGTGGCAGTAGATAGAGTTCCTGTTCTTAAAAGATGCAGATCCCTTGGTTTGGATCCGGCATGTCTGGGAATCAGTAAGACATCTACCAGACAGCTGAAGAGAGCGAACAAAAAGGTAAGCGAGTACGGTATGCAGCTGCGGGAAAAGCAGAAAGCCAAATTTATCTATGGCGTGTTGGAGAAACCGTTCCGCAATTATTATGCAAAAGCGGAAAAGATGGAAGGTCAGGCAGGTGAGAATCTTTTGATTCTGCTGGAGAGAAGACTGGATAATGTCGTATTCCGCATGGGCTTTGGACGCACCAGACGGGAAACCCGTCAGATTGTTGATCATAAGCATATTTTGGTAAATGGTAAGTGTGTCAACATCCCGTCTTATCTGGTAAAAGCCGGGGATGTGATCGAAGTAAAAGAGAAGGCGAAATCTTCTCAGAGATATAAAGCTGTTCTGGAAGTGACTGGCGGCCGTCTGATCCCGGCATGGTTGGATGTGGATCAGGAGAATCTGCGCGGCGTTGTGAAAGAGTTGCCGACCAGAGAAGAGATTGATGTTCCGGTTGAAGAGATGCTTATCGTCGAGTTGTATTCTAAGTAAGTTTAGAATGATGGAAGCCTCGATAGACGAACCCAGAAGGAGGGGCTATAATCGTGTTCGATTTTGAAAAACCAAACATTGAGATTGTTGAAATTTCAGATGATAAGAAGTATGGCAAGTTTGTTGTGGAACCGCTGGAGAGGGGCTATGGCACTACGCTGGGTAACTCCTTGAGAAGAATCATGCTTTCTTCTCTTCCGGGTGCGGCGGTCAGCCAGGTAAAAATCGAAGGCGTTTTGCATGAATTCAGTTCCATCGCCGGAGTGAAGGAAGATGTGACTGAGATCATCATGAACATCAAGAACTTATCTATTAAGAATAACAGCGACAGCAATGAGGTAAAGACTGCCTATATTGAGTTTGAGGGGGAAGGCGTAATCACAGCTGCTGATATTCGGGCAGATTCGGATATTGAGATCATGAATCCGGAACAGGTGATTGCCACGCTCAGCGGCGGCACGGACAGTAAGTTCTATATGGAGCTGACAATTTCCAAGGGTCGCGGATATGTGAGTGCAGACAAGAATAAAAATGAAGATTTACCTATCGGTGTAATAGCTATTGATTCTATCTATACTCCGGTAGAGCGGGTTAATATGACGATTGAGAACAGTCGTGTAGGACAGATTATCGATTATGATAAGCTGACTTTGGATGTGTACACCAATGGGACTCTGGCGCCGGATGAAGCGGTTAGTCTAGCAGCAAAGGTGCTTAGCGAGCATCTGAATCTGTTTATTGACCTATCTGAGAATGCCCGGACTGCCGAGATCATGGTGGAGAAAGAGGACAATGAGAAAGAGAAAGTTCTGGAGATGAATATTGATGAACTCGAGCTTTCTGTTCGTTCTTATAATTGTTTAAAGCGTGCTGGCATCAATACGGTAGAGGAGCTGTGTAACCGCACACCCGAAGACATGATGAAGGTTCGTAATTTGGGCAGAAAATCTTTAGAAGAAGTTTTAGCAAAATTAAAAGAGTTGGGATTACAGTTAAATCCCAGTGAGGAATGAAGCGGAGCCTAAGCTTCCTTCCCCGTGTGCCGGGCATGTAAGACCAATGATGCAGTGCCGGGTACGAATAAAATGGAAGATGCGGTTTGATAAGACCGATTGGCGCGAACTGCACTCCGGATAGATGGAGGAAAATAAAATGGCAGGTTATAGAAAGTTAGGAAGAACATCCAGTCAGAGAAAAGCACTGATTCGCAGTCAGGTTACTTCTCTGTTATATCATGGAAAGATCCGTACCACAGAGGCAAGAGCGAAAGAGATTCGCAAAGTTGCTGAGGGACTGATTGCCATGGCAGTAAAAGAGAAGGATAATTTTGAGATGGTTACGGTCACTGCCAAGGTTCCGCGTAAGGACAAGGATGGCAAGAGAGTCAAAGAGGAAAAGAATGGCAGAAAAGTGACGGTTTATGATGAAGTTCAGAAGGAGATCAAAAAAGATAATCCTTCCAGGCTGCATGCCAGACGCCAGATGCTGAGAGTTTTGTATGATGTGACGGAAGTTCCGACTACTCCGGCTGGAAAGAAGAAAAATACTAAGTCTGTGGATCTTCCTGCAAAGTTGTTTGATGAGATTGCACCGAAATATGTGTCTCGCAATGGTGGTTATACTCGTATTGTGAAGATTGGACAGCGTAAGGGCGACGGTGCAATGGAAGTATTGCTGGAGTTAGTATAAAAGCGGTTGTGAATTAGGTAGAGTAATATATAATTGTATAGCATACAGTATAAAGAGAATAGTGTATAATGACTCCTCCGTCATTTTCATATTTTGTGTTCATGAACAGACACGGGATGTGGAAAATGGCGGAGGATTTATGTTGCAATTATTTTCTGATAAATACACTTGGCTTTTCTCCAAATTCTCGTTTGAATACTTTTAAAAAGTTAGAATAATCGTTAAATCCACACTCTGTATATGCTTCGGTTACTGTTTTTCCTTGCATTAGCATGTTTCGGGCGATGGTCAGCCGTTTTTTCATGATGAACTGATAAAGAGAAAGTCCGGTGAATTGTTTGAATTGATGGCTTAAGTAATATTTGCTCAGATAAAATTGATCGGCTAAGTGTTCCAAATTGAGATCTTCATTATAATGATTATTGATATAGCTGACAATCTGGTTGATTTGTTGATTTTCGGTTACACTATGATGGGCAGAATCTGCGATTTCATAATAGGCCCGACTGAGAAGAACGAGGATCTCTATAATGGAGGAATAGATCATCACGCGGTTCCCTAATCGTTTGTTGGTCCGTTCTTTTTCAATGGTATGGCAGACGGACTGGATTTGCAGAAGTTGTGTTTCCGTGGGGCGGAAAAGGCGATAATTGCGATTGGAAGCATCGTGAAAGCAGGCAGTCAGATCGTCGCCTACATCGCGCAGCCAGTTGAAAAAACTGTCGTCTAACCATATTACGATTCGTTCGTAGGGGGAGCGAGACGGATGAATCTCTGGACGGTGGATATCGCTGTTGTTGGTCAACAAAATATCGCCAGGCCGAAGATTGTAGGTTCGTCCTTCAATGATATAACTGACATCTCCGGAGATAAAAATATAAATTTCATAAAAAGCATGTTGATGAAAATCGACGGAAAGGGGGGAATCGCTGCGATAATGGTGGTATTCATAAAAGCGTTCCATCATGATCTGGCGGTGAGTGAATTCATCTGTATACATGTTTTATAAAAATCTCCTCTATTTTTGTCAATATTTGAATTATACAGCAAGATTTACCATATTTCAATAAAAATGTACCATGCAAAATTGATGAAAAGATGATATACTATAATTATAAAAACATAAAAGACGACCAAGAAAGGAGAACGTGTTATGCAAATGACATTTCGTTGGTACGGCGAAGGGAATGATAGTATCACACCGCAGGACATTAAACAGATTCCAGGTGTGACTGGGTTAGTGTGGGCACTGCACCACAAACAGGCAGGTGAAGTGTGGACAGTGGAGGAGATCGAGGAAGCCCGCAAGCAGATTGAGGGAGCTGGTTTTAATATGGATGTGGTGGAGAGTGTGAATGTCCATGATGATATCAAAATTGGGCTACCCACCAGAGATCAGTATATTGAGAACTATAAAGAAACTCTGCGCAATTTAGCGAAATTTGGGGTAAAGGTAGTCACTTATAATTTTATGCCAATTTTTGACTGGACACGGACAGATCTGTTTCATCCGATGGAGGATGGTTCCACGGCACTGTTTTATGAGAAGTCGAAAATTCAAGATGATTATAAAGAGATGGCCAAGTATATTTTGGAGAATTTGCATGGCATGACATTTCCTGGTTGGGAACCGGAGCGTATGGCACAGTTGGACGAGCTTTTTGAAAAGTATCGCCCAGTTACGAAAGAAAAGTTGTGGGAGAATCTGAAATATTTTCTGGAAGCGCTGATGCCTACCTGCCATGAGACAGGAATTAAGTTGGCGATTCATCAGGATGATCCGCCGTGGGATATTTTCGGGTTGCCAAGACTTCTGGTAGATAAAGAGTCTATTGGGCACTTTTTGTCCATGGTGGATGATGATTGTAATTGTCTGTGTTTGTGTTCGGGTTCTCTGGGAGCGAATCCTGAGAATAATGTGCCTGATATCATTCGTACCTATTGCGATCGGATCGCTTTTGCTCATGTGCGCAATGTGAAGCATTTTGATAATGGAGATTTTACAGAGGCTTCTCATCGAGATTGTGATGGTGATGTGAGAATCTTGGAAATCATGAAAGCATATCATGACTGTGGTTACGAGGGATATATCAGACCAGATCATGGAAGACATATCTGGGGGGAGAAGTGCCGTCCGGGTTATGGATTATATGACCGTGCGCTGGGAATCATGTATTTGTGGGGTTGCTGGGATATGTTGGAGAAGCTAGAGAAGTAGAGTGTGGTGAGCGAAAGGAGACAAGATTTTGGAACTTTCATTAAAGTCAATTCAAAATAAGGAAAATTGGAAAGGTTATCATCTTCCGGAATATGATCCGGTAAAGATTGCGGAGAATACGGCGAAAAAACCTCAATGGATCCATTTTGGTTCCGGAAATATTTTTCGTATCTTTCCGGCTGTGATCTGTCAGAGGCTGATCGAGCAGGGAGAGATGGATACCGGTATTGTTTGCTGTGAAGGATATGATGATGAGATTATTACCAAATGTTTTCGCCCCTATGATAATCTGACTATCGGTGTGACATTGAATCCAGATGGAAAGCTGGATAAGGAGATTGTGGCATCTATGTCGGATAGTTTGACCATGCTTTATGACAGTGAGCAGATTGCTGGCGTGATGAAAGAGCCCTCTCTGCAGTTGGTTTCTTTCACCATCACAGAGAAGGGATATTCTTTGAGAAATGCAAAGCATGAGCTGGTTGAGGCAGTGCTGACAGATATGGAGGCAGGACCGGAAAACTGCAAGACTTTTATGGCGCAGCTGACGGCTATGTGTATTGAGCGGGGACGGGCTTGTGGAAAACCATTGTCTCTGGTCAGCATGGATAATTGTTCTCACAATGGTGAGAAGCTGCAGGCAGCAGTGATGGAGATTGCGAAGGCATGGTTAGACAACGGGAAAATTTCTGAGAAAGATTATGGATATCTGGAGAAAGAGATTGCTTTTCCATGGAGTATGATCGATAAGATCACGCCGCGTCCACATCCCGTGGTGGAAGAGCAGCTGATTGCAGACGGTGTGGAAGGCATCAGTCCTTTTGTCACTTCTAAGCATACTTATGTGGCGCCTTTTGTCAACGCAGAGAAGCCGCAATATCTGGTGATTGAGGATCAGTTCCCCAATGGCAGGCCGCCGTTAGAGCATGCGGGTGTGATCATTACCAGCCGGGATATTGTCAATAAAGTGGAGAAGATGAAAGTATGTACCTGTCTGAATCCGCTTCATACCTGCTTAGCAATTTATGGATGTATTCTGGGATATACCTCGATTGCAGAAGAGATGAAGGATCCACAGCTGAGTCGTTTTATTGATCGGATGAGCCATGAGGAAGGGATGCCTTTTGTGGTAGATCCCGGCGTTATCGATCCGGAGAAGTTTTTAGACGAGGTGTTAAAGGAGCGTTTTCCGAACCCATTCATGCCAGACACCCCACAGCGAATTGCCACAGATACGTCTCAGAAGCTATCGATTCGCTTTGGTGAGACCATCAAAGCATATATGGATTCGACGGATAGAGAGGCTTCAGAATTAAAGCTGATTCCATTGGTACAGGCGGGATGGCTACGCTATCTTATGGGGGTGAATGATGCCGGCGAGGCATTTGAGATTAGCCCAGATCCATTACTTTCAGCTATGAAGGAGCGGTTGGCAGGGATGGAGTTAGGAAAGCCAGTGAATAAAGAACAGCTTCGACCGATTCTGTCAGATACAACCATTTTTGGTGTTGATCTGTATGCATGTGGTTTGGCAGAGAAAGTTATTGGGTATTTTGAAGAAATGATGGCCGGACCGGGGGCAGTACGGAAAGTTCTGGAGAAATATGTTGGGTGAGAACCCAAAGGAAGAGTTAATGTATTGTTAGAAGATACGCCTTGAAAGAAGAAGCGAGAGGGCAGCCTGCTGACTAGCAGACCGCCCTCTCGTTTCCTTATCTAAATGACATTGGAGGGATTCCAATACATTTTGGTCTCAACATCATGATATTGTCTCTTGTATATCAAGAGAAGAAAATCCATAATTATGAGCTGTATGAAGGGCATTTTTTCCGATAGAAAAGGACCGACATTATCATGGCAATGCTCCAACCGATAGGCCAGGCGACCCAAATGCCGATCGCAGAATTTGTCCAGCCAGAAAGGAAAAAGGCTAAAACCACCCGCAAGATCAGATCGGTAAAAGTGGCAACCATGAAGGAGCCCATA
>Ga0224740_10457_pt1 | contig 11461 bp, 10 predicted proteins | sample LIM_E_Water_Bulk_FD_161634 | JGI IMG/M metagenome (GOLD analysis project Ga0224740, IMG submission 161634) | Enriched cells from gastrointestinal tract of the lab mouse from Pacific Northwest National Laboratory (PNNL), Richland, Washington... | ecosystem: Host-associated > Mammals > Digestive...
TATCTAGGTGCAGAAAAAGAGCAGACCGCAAAGAAAAAGGTCATCTGTATCCCGGAAAGTATGGCATTTGCCTCGAGAATGAATCAGTATTATGAAACAGATTCTTATATACTCGCGGGTGCTGGTATTTCGCCGCGGGAACTGATCCGGTGGCGGCTGGAGAAAAAGGGAAGGAGTGAGCTGACAGATATCTTTTATGAACTCCTGCCGTTTGAGGATTTTGAAGAGGTGGACGTAAGTGACCTTCTTGTGTACAGTGAGATTTATGAACCGGAGTACTATAGCAAAGCAGATGAATTACACGATATGGTAATCCAGAAAATAAGAGATGTCGGAATGCAGGAAACAATGAAACGTATATACGCCCGGGTTATAGCAGAGGATTATGAAAGAAATCTGGATGCGGATCTGGAATTTGTGGAAACTCTAGCGCAGAATAAGTAGAGGAGGGCTTATCATGATAGAAGTGAATCAGGTGACAAAAAAATTCAGGTCAAAGACGGTGCTAGATCATGTTACGCTGTGCTGCCATCGGGGTATTTATGGGATCTTAGGCCCGAATGGCGCGGGAAAGACGACGTTAATGCGGTGTATGATGGGACTGTATCCGGTCAATGCCGGGACGATCGATGTACCGCCGGCAACGAAGATCGGCTATCTTCCACAGAAGTTTGGACTGTTCCGGGAAATGACAGTGTATGATATGTTATACTATTTCGCGACACTAAAAAAAATCCCGAAGAAGGGCCGCGATGAGGCGATCACAAAAGCGCTCGCCCAGGTGCACATGGAGGGCACCATCCGGGAACGGATTTCGACGCTTTCGGGCGGCATGCAGCGGAGGATCGGTATTGCGCAGGCGATACTCGGGAACCCGCCGGTCGTATTTTTTGATGAACCGACAGTGGGACTTGATCCAGAAGAGAGGAACCGTTTTAAGTCCGTGGTCCGTGAGCTGGGGAAAACGAGTACGGTATTGTTTTCCACCCATATCGTTCAGGATTTGGAGGCAGTATGTGACTCGATCATTGTAATGAATGGCGGAAAGGTATTGTATTGCGGCAGCATGGAAGGGATCATCCATGTATCCGGTGGGGGGGAAGAGGCCCAAACACTCGAACGTGCTTATTTCGCCATTGTAGAGGGGGCGAGGGGATATGCGTCGGGAGAGTCATAATACGTCACAATATATCAGGATGATGCTCCGCAATCGGTCGGGACGTCTGTTTGTACCCGTTCTCATTGCGTATGTGATCTTGACAGCCGTGTGTTTTTATTACCGCAGGGAGGCTTTCCGGATTCCTGATTTTTTTACCTATGTAACAGAGTGGTGCCATCGCATCATACCGATGTTTGCGTGCTGGTGGGTGCTGATCCTTTACGATGAGTTCGTGAGCGGGGAAGGGAATGAGTTATTATATCTTTATCTTTCACCAGGGGCCGTCTTAAAGGCGCAATTTGCAGCGGTGGCGGCGTATTTTGTTTGGATTGGTATTTATATAGGCGGGATGCAGTTCTTTTTTGCGATGAAACCGTTTTTTCGCGCTGCGGCTGTGCACGGAGTCCTTTTTCATAAGTGGAGCTGCGTACCTGCTCGTGTCACTGGTCAGGAATACAGGTGTTCCGATCTTATTGATCTTTATATACTGTGCGTATCTCGATCAGAGGCTCCGTGTCTGTACGGAGTATCTAGGTGGATTATCATCTTCTTTGCAGTCACAGCAGTGGTCGGGGCAAATTATGAACTGGGTGGCGGGAACATTTGGTATCACTATCTTTTTGTACCTGATTGGTTATTTCGTGTACAGAAAGGTAAGAAAATATGAGTAAGGGCAGCAAATACAACATAAAAGAAAGTGAGTGAGACAGAATGGAAACAATATTAAAGATTGAAAATGTAGAAAAGTATTATGGCAACAAATCGAATCTGACAAAAGCGCTGGATCAGGTTTCCTTTGAAGTAGAAACAGGGGAATTTGTAGGGATCATGGGGGCAAGCGGCTCGGGAAAAACGACACTGTTAAACTGTATCTCTACGATCGACCGCGTGACAGGCGGAAAGATCGTGGTCGAGGGAAGAGATATTACCAGTATGAAAGGTAATGCCCTGAATAAGTTCCGGCGGGAAAAGCTGGGATTCATTTTTCAGGACTTTAACCTGTTAGATACGCTGACCGCATACGAAAATATAGCGCTTCCTTTGTCAATACGGAATATGCCGCCGATCAAGATCGATGCGAAGATCGTCGAACTGGCGGAGATCCTCGGTATAGACGACGTGATAAAAAAATATCCCTATCAGATGAGCGGCGGGCAGAAGCAGAGGGTGGCGGCGGCCCGCGCACTGATTGGAGATCCGGCCATGGTGCTTGCGGATGAGCCGACCGGCGCGCTTGATTCCAAGTCAGCGAGAAGCCTTCTTGAAAGTATGGAAGGGATGAACCAGAACTACGACGCTACGATCCTCATGGTCACACACGATGCGTTTGCGGCGAGTTTCGCGACGCGTGTCATCTTTTTAAAGGATGGACAGATCTTTAATGAGGTGAGAAAAGGGGATGACTCAAGAAAACAATTTTTTGACAGGATCATGGATGTGGTCACGCTGATGGGAGGGGCGATATGATCGTCCATCTGGCAGCAAAGAACATGAAACATTGTATTGTCCACGATGTCGTATATTTCGTGACGCTGATGACAGGAATTGCGCTTGTGTTTTCGTTCTACGCGGTAGAAGACCAGTTTGTCATGAAAGAGCTGATGGAAGATGAGAAGATTTTTTCCAAGATGCAGTATGTCATGCCGGCGATCGGGGTTATATTATGTGTAGTGCTGGCATTTTTGATCGTGTATGCCAATCACTTCCTGCTTTGTCAGAGAAAAAAGGAATTTGGTATATATATCCTGCTCGGTATGGAGAAGAAAAAACTGGCGGGAGTGCTTTTGGCAGAGACGGCATTTGTCGGCGTTCTCTCCATGCTGGCTGGCATCCTGCTCGGCATCATATTGTCACAGGGGTTAAGTGTACTTACCTCCGGCTTGTTTGAAGCAGATATGACAAAATTTGCATTTCACGTATCGGGACGCGCGGTCGGTAAAACGCTGCTGCACTTTTTACTCATATTTGTACTCATGTTTGTCTGGGATCTTTTGATGGTCGGAAAGATGCGGCTTGTCTTCCTGCTGAATGCCAGACAGCGGATCGAACCGGATACCGTGCGGAATCCGTATGTCTGTCTGGTCGTGTTTTTGGCGGCAGCAGCTATTCTCGCGCATATTTATTATACCGTTACGGTAAATCTTGCCTCGATCCAAACGCCGCAACAGGTGTTTTATGAGCTGGGCAGGTTGGCGTTTGCTACCGTACTCATCTTCTGGTCGCTTTCGGGGTTATTGCTTTTTCTGGCGCGGATGCGCAGGCGTTTTTACCTGAAAGGAATCCACGCGTTTACCGCTAGGGAGATCAGCGGCAGGATCAATACGAACGTTTTAGCAGGAAGCGTGATCAGTTTTTTAATGTTCATTTCATTTAGCGTCTGTATGATCTGTTTTTCCATCGCGTTCAAGATGAATGAAAACCTGCGCACGATGGCACCGGCCGACCTGCTGCTTGCATGCCGGTATGACCCGGCCGGAGGTGAGCAGATGCGCGGAATGGATGAGCTGCTGCAGGACGCGGGTGTTGACACACGGATGTTTAAGGATACGGCAGAAGTCACGGTCTATTTGGCTCCTGAGTGGGAGGATGAAAATGAAATAAACGTATTTGCGAACATAGGAGAGATCGTCGGTATTAGCGATTATAATAAACTGGCAAAAGTGTATGGGATGGAGAAGCAGTCACTGGCAGACGACGAATATTTTGTCGTGGCAAATTATCCGTGGAGCATTCAGTACTATGACAGACAATATCTATCCCAGGATCATGTAATCACGTTACATGAGAAGTCCTATCACCCAAAGTATAAGGAGTGCAGGGATGGTATACTGCGAATGTCATATATTCCGGAAAACCTCGGATACACGGTTGTGCCGGATCAGGCTGTCTCGGGCGGGAAACTGGAGATGGACAAAAGGTGTTATATCGCGAATTACAATGTGAAAAACGCGCAGAAAAAGGAAGAACTGGATGCCTACGTAAAAAGTGACACCTTTTTTCAAAAGCTAGCTAATGGAAAACCAGAAGAACAATGGTATGCGTGGGGGATGTACAAAAGCGATGTATATCGAATGAGCGTAGGCGCGTCATCTATGATCGTCTTTTTGGGATTATATATCGGCATTGTTTTCTTTATGGCAGGTGCTTCGTTGTTTTCGTTGAAAGAGTTGTCACAGGCTTATGATAACCGGGGGAAATATGAAACACTGGCAAAACTCGGTGTCGATCCTAAAATGATCTACCGTTCCCTGTTTTTCCAAAATGCTTTGTTTTTTGCCGCGCCGTTCGTTGCCGCGCTATTTCATACGGTATTTAGTATGAGGGCATGTATGGCGCTCATTGTCGGAATATGGGATATGGCTGTGTCGGCGGAGATGCAGCGTGCGATGTGGACGGCAGGTGTCATATTATCTGGTATTTATGTTGCTTATTTTGTAATTACGTACCGGTATGGCCGGAAGATCATAAAAAAGGTTTGACGAACGAATAGAGAAAGGAAGGATGAGAATGAGAGGAAAATCAGTTATTAAAGGTATCATGTGTTTAGTAAAGATCGTGGGTGTGATAACGTTGGGATTTTATATTCTACACGTTTTTACTGCCCACAGCCAGAAAAAAAGTGTGAAGAGTGAAGGAAAGGAATGATAGGAATGACAGGTAAATTAGCCCTTCGGAATATGAAAAGGAGTATGTCGGATTACGCGGTGTACTTTGTGACACTGATCATCGGCATCTCGGTGTTTTATGTATTTAACGCGATTTCGGATCAGAAAGTCGTGCTCAGCATTTATAAGAGTGATTACAGTGTGATCGACCTTCTCCGCAATATCATCTCGGTCGCAAGTGTCATCGTGTCGGTGGTGCTCGCTTTCCTCGTTGTGTATGCCAGCAACTTTTTGATCCGGCGGAGGAAAAAAGAATTTGGTGTTTACATGCTTTTGGGAATGGGAAAGAAAAAGATTGCAGGGATCCTTATGATGGAAACAGTGATCATCGGTATCATCTCTCTCGTTGTCGGATTGGGAATCGGAATCATCCTCTCTCAGGGTATGAGTATTTTAGTCGCCAAATTATTTGAGGCGGATATGTCTAAATTTTCCTTTGAGGTGTCTACGGGTGCCGTTGGGAAGACAATTTTGTACTTTTTAGTTGTTTACGCGTTTGTCCTTTTGCTGGATCTGTTTATGATAGGGAAATCCCGTCTGATCCAGCTCTTGAATGCGGAGCGTAGAAGCGAGAAGCGGACGGCGAAAAATCCGTATGTATGTTTGGTCGTGTTTATCTTGGCCGCAGCAGTTTTGGGGCACGCGTATTACAGAGTGACCGCGGCGGCAGAAAATATTGATACGCAAGCGGCGCTGCTCATTGAGATCGCAAAAGGGATCGTTTCGACGTTTCTCATTTTTTGGTCTCTGTCCGGTTTCCTGATCTTTGTCGCGAAACTGAGGAAAAAGTCGTATTTCAAGGGAATTAACGTCTTTACCACCAAAGAGATCAGCAGCCGTATCAATACGAATGTGCTGGCGGGAAGTATCATCTGCCTGCTTTTGTTCCTCACAATCTGCATTTTCTCCAGTAGTTTTTCCATCAATAATTCACTGAATGAAAATGTAAAAACGCTGATGCCGGCAGATGTACAGTTTTATAATTATATCAAGGTCAACGACGATGTGAGGGGAGTAAAAGATAAGACGCCCATCAGCGAATACCTAAAACACAAAAAGGTGGATCCTCATATGTTTAGCGAGTCGGCAGAGGTACTTTTATATATGTATCAGGAAGAGGATATGTCGGTTTATAATGAAGTGGGGGGCGGAAACGTTTTTACAACTGGCGCGATCCTGGCGCAAAGTGATTATAACAAGGTGGCGGAGATCAATGGCTTGGAGCCGGTCTCTTTGGAGAAGGATGAATACACGATCGTAGCAAATTATGATTACATCGTGCCGGAGTGGAATAAGAGGATGCTCGCCGGACAGAAGATCCATCTGGCGGGGAAAGAATACCATCCTGCCAGTTCCGAGTGCGTGAATGGTTTTCTGCAGATGTCCGCAAATCCGACGAACTCAGGATTTACCGTAGTTCCGGATGAAGCGGTTTCGGATGAAAATCTGATGCCGTACAGTTGGTTTTATATCGCGAATTATAATAAAAATTACGCCAAAGGGGTGGAATACGTAGAACAGTTTCTAAATAATGAAACATTCAAAAAGAGTCTGGGCAGCCATACTTATGTCGAGACTAGGGAGTATATGTTGTCAAAGAGTATTAGTCTTGCCTCTCTTATTGTATTTTTAGGACTGTATTTAGGAATCATTTTCCTGCTGGCAAGTTCGGCGCTGCTGTCTCTAAAGGAGCTGACTCAGGCGGCTGACAACCGTGACAAATACGAGATCCTGAGAAAGATCGGGATTGATGAAAAGATGATCCATCGCTCGCTGTTCCGGCAAAACGCGATCTTTTTCGGAATGCCCCTCGGGCTTGCGGTCATACACTCCATTTTCGGGATACAGGTGTGTACGTATGTTTTAGAGGTGTTTGGAAAATCAGGACTGACACAGGCCATTGTGATGACGGCAGCAGGATTGCTCGTCATCTATATGATCTACTTTATCATCACGTATCGCTGCAGCCGCAGAATCATCCGAGACTGATGCCGTTTGGTGAGCTGTACCGCTTTTTGGGCGAAAGAGAGCGGTACGGCTCATTAATCAGGATGGAACTCTTTCATGTATTTACGGAAACGGAGTGGAAGCATTTGCATTTGGAGTCGCGGATTGATTCGCTCTTTAATCGCGATCGAATCGACAAAGGTTTTCCAAAGCTTCCGCCAAAGTTCCTCGTTCTCAGAGTATTCGGGCGTAAAAGAATCAAAATCGAGATCGTTTGTCGTCATCAGGGAACAGCCCTTATCGATCTCGTGAATGAGCATGCTGCCGCGGACGGTATCCACAATGATCCAGTTCTCTCCGGAAAAGCGGTCTGAAAAATGTTCCGCTAGATAGGGGAGAATGGCGCATTTAGGATTGATACGGGCGAACAGGAAACCATTTTTCAGCTCTTCAAAACGAAGAAATTGCAGCAATTTCTGTATTTCATTATTTGTACTCCGTTCCAGTTCCATCAGAAACGCGACGTTTGGTTCGGTGAGATAGGAGAGTACTTTTTTTCCCATTTTCAAGGCAAGGATGATAACCCGGTAGATCGCGTCCGCTTTTTCCACATCAGCGGATACCGATGCTTTTTGAATAAACTCATAGACGTCGTCCCCGATCTTATCCTGTATCGTGCGGGCGACTTTTACTGCCTTTTCGTAATCTGTGAGTACGGTTATATATGTGGTCAGAAGTTCCTGATTATAGTATTGGCTGGCAATCTGTATGTGGTTCCTGCCATGTCCGTGCCGCTCTGCGAACGCATCGTACACCGCGGTAAAAATACCTTCGAGCGAGTCCTCGCACAAGTATATATATCGTTCGGTTCCGTCCATTTTTTCCTCCCTTCTCAGTTGCATTTATTTAGGGGGGTCGTCCTTCTATGCGGCTATTCATCAATAAAATCGAGCAACGACATCTGCTCATACATATTTTCTCCCGTGACAGAGGCGGGAAGGCGTTCCCGCAGTCCTAGTAGATTCGTAAGGATAAACCGTTCGTTCAGTTTCAGCGGGATCATCGTCTTTCCCCCGCATGTGATGAAGTACATCGCCCGCTTTAAGACGACGCCGAACTTCTTCAGTGATGCAAAATCTAAATGACCGAGCCGTCTCGCGGCCAGTATGCGCCGGGCCGACTTGACGCCTACACCGGGGATCCTTAGAAGGGTATGATAATCGGCAGTCTGAACTTCGACCGGAAAAAAGGCTAAATGGTTTAGCGCCCAGTTGCATTTGGGATCTATCTGGACGTTTAGGAACGGGGTATCTTCTGTAATGATCTCTTCTGCCTCAAACTGGTAAAACCGCAAAAGAAAATCGGCCTGATATAAACGGTGCTCGCGCAGCAGGGGAGGCCCGCCTTTTAACTCCGGGAGAACCGGGTCATGGGTTGTGTTGACAAAAGCGGAATAGAAGACCCGTTTGAGATCAAATTGTTTATACATCGCTGCTGCCATATGGACGATCTCATAGTCGCTTTCGTTGGATGCGCCTACGATCATCTGTGTACTCTGGCCGGCTGGGACAAAGCTGGCATCTGGATGAAACTCCTGCAGGGAAAAATTTTGTTTTTCGGTTACCGGCAACTGTTTTTTTGAATACGTGTCTATATGTGGCGTTCCACCAGTCGGCGAACTGTTTAAGGGCATGCCGCTGTCTGGCATCCGGTCGGATGGGAGGCCGTTGGTTGTTGAACGTACAGTCGCGGCCGCGGCGCGTTCTGTCAGCGGCGTTGTGTCAGAAAACGTCTCATCTTCCGGGGCGGTGCCAATGCGCATTTGGTTTTTGACACCAGGTAATTTTCGCCCTTCGAGCAGGAGACGGTTTTCTTTTCGGCCGACCTGAATCTGACGCATCGGGGTTAGTAAGGTTTTTCTGGATTTTTGGGGAGCTAGTGTCTGTAGTCCGGCGGATGTGGGCATTTCCAGATTTACACTCATGCGGTCTGCCAGCCAGCCGGTTTTTTCGATGAGGAGGGGATCCGCGCCCGGAATGGCTTTGACATGTATATAGCCATTAAATCTGTATCGGCTGCGAAGGAGATAGATCGCCTGATAAATCTGCTCCATCGTAAAGTCGGGGTTTTTTCGGATGCCGGAGCTGAGGAACAATCCTTCGATATAATTCCTGCGGTAAAAGGAGATCGTCAGTTCCGCAATCTCTTCCGGTGTGAAATAGGCCCGCGGAATATCATTGGAAAGGCGGTTCTGACAGTATTTGCAATCGTACACGCATTCATTCGTCTGTAAAATTTTCAATAGGGAAATACATCTTCCATCGGCGGCAAAACAGTGGCAGAGACCGGCGGATACAGCATTTCCCATCGTGCCTTTTACGCCCTTCCGGCTGGTGCCGCTGGATGTACACGCGACATCGTATTTGGCAGCGTCGGATAGTATTTCGAGTTTATGAAAAATCTCGGTGGTGAGTTCCATTTTATGCACCGGGGAAGAGATAAAATCCCCTACTCCTTTCCGAACATTTGTTTACTAATAATATAGCACATATGTTTGGGGAATGCAAGGGTTTTTTTGCCTATATTTTTTACAGAAGTTGGTAAGACTAAGAATCAACCATGTTTCATCAAAAAATAACAGGATATAGGAGGAAGATCATGGCAGTAGAATTTAAAAACAGTGAGACGAAGGATAATTTGATGAGGGCGTTTGCCGGAGAGAGCCAGGCGAGAAACCGCTATACGTTTGCGGCGGAAAAAGCAAAGGAGCAGAAGCAGGAGGTGGTTTCCAGAGTATTTATGTTCACGGCAGAACAGGAAAAGCAGCACGCGGAAATTTTCTACAATCATTTAAAAGAACTTGCAGGGGAAACAATCCATGTAGATGGCGGTTATCCGGTGGATCTATCAGATGATCTTGGGGAACTTCTGCGGAAGGCACAGCATAACGAGTACGAGGAACATGATGATGTGTATAAGAATTTTGCGCAGAAAGCAACGGAAGAAGGGTTTACCAAAGTGGCAAAATCCTTTCTTCTGATCGCGGAAATTGAAAAAGTCCACGGGGATCGGTTTGGCAGGTTCGCGGACTATCTCGAGCAGAATAAGCTGTATGTGTCAGATGTAAAGACGGGCTGGATGTGTCTGAATTGTGGATTTGTGTATGAAGGGGAAAAAGCACCCGAGAAATGTCCGGTGTGTGACAGCGATAAGGGGTATTTTATCCGGGTTGAGTTGAGTCCGTTCACAGAATGATCGTTCTAAAATTAATTAATGTTTGAAATAGAAAAGCAGATCAGGTCTACTTGGTATAAGTAGAGCGGTCTGCTTTTATTTTATATTAACAAAGTGGGTTCAAAAGGTACAGATTTTTTCGTAGAGTATCCCACTCTGCGAACGCACAATATACAAGTTATCATTCAAATTATACCGTTCACCAGAAAATTTGTCAACATTTTTGTCATATTTCGGCGAATGGAGTCGAATTATTCTGCAAAATGCACGAATATTTATAGGGGATATGTTCGGAGAACTTGTTTTCACATGGGTTTCTGTTTATTACCCGTCAAAAAAATAGTCAAAGCATAAGGAAGGTGGTGAGATGCCGAGAAAAGGCGAGAACATTTATAAGCGCAAGGATGGAAGATGGGAAGGCCGCTATATCAGGACTTACGAGGGGAGCCGTGCGAGATATGGATATATATACGGAAAATCCTACAGTGATGTCAAAAAAGAACTCATCGAAAAAAAAGCAGGCGCCGGTATCGGGAAAGAGCGCAAAGAGGTACAGGACGATCTGTTTACAAATGTAAGCGATCTGTGGCTGGATTCATGCAAAAATGTCTGTAAAGAATCCACCGTAATCAAGTACAAAAATCTTTTGGAATATTATATTAAACCGTACATGGGAAATACCAGCATTAGCGCGATCGATACGCATATGATCACGGATATGCTGCTCGAGTTAGCTTGCAGCGGCGGCAGAAAGAGCGTCGGGTTATCGGTAAAAACGATCTCAGACATTTCGTCTATCATGCGGCGGATCCGAAAATTCGCGCTTGCAAAAAACTTTTGCCTGGATTTTGAAATCGAGGAGATCCGGTTAAGGAAGGAGCCAAGGGAGTTACGGATCTTTGATCGGAAGGAACAGTCGCTGCTATGTGATTTTTTGCTAGACAATAAGTGCCTGTGCCATGCGGAAATGCTCATCTGTTTATATACAGGCATACGGATCGGCGAATTGTGCGCGCTTCAATGGGACGATATTTCGCTCGAGAAAAAGACGCTCCATATTCAAAAGACGATGCTTCGGATCCAGACAGATGACGAAAATCAAAAGACGAAAGTCGTCATTACGCCGCCGAAGAGTTCGTGTTCTGTGAGGACGATCCCGGTACAGGATATGCTTGTTGAGTATCTGGCACGGTTTGAGCAGGGACCGGATGCGTATCTGCTGACCGGAAGCGCAGAAAAATGTATAGAGCCGCGGACGATGCAGAACCGGTTTAAGTCGGTGCTGAACAAATGCGGCATCCACAGCGCGAATTTTCACGCCTTGCGCCATACGTTTGCGACCAGATGTGTGGAGGCGGGGTTTGGTAGATCAGACACTTTCTTATAAAGATATGACAAGTTCTGTAAAAGTTACGAAGGGGACTTCTGCAGATGGATCATCTATACCGATCACGTT
>Ga0224740_10458_pt1 | contig 11449 bp, 12 predicted proteins | sample LIM_E_Water_Bulk_FD_161634 | JGI IMG/M metagenome (GOLD analysis project Ga0224740, IMG submission 161634) | Enriched cells from gastrointestinal tract of the lab mouse from Pacific Northwest National Laboratory (PNNL), Richland, Washington... | ecosystem: Host-associated > Mammals > Digestive...
CAGCAGCGTCATAAATTCATAGAGCTCTTCACAGATTTCCGGCACAAGTGTGCCTGCCCAGTTTATGATGGTCTGCCTGATCAGAGCGATGCCCTGCATCTGGTAATCCAGCGCCTGTCTGTAAAAAGGGAGGCCCAGCGCAAACTTCCTGTAAAGGATGTCTGCCATGATGGTGCAGGATACAGCGCTTTTGTCGATCAGGAGGTTCCTGTAGGGGATGGTAAACAGGTCATGTTCCAGGCCTACGGAAACAACAGGCGTATAAACCACCTGTGTATAGTAAGGCGTATCCAGTTTCATGAGTTGTTTGTGTTGGTGCCAGTGGGCGATCCTCCAGTTGTTTTCGCCGTACTGTTCATTCAGCGCGTCCACATCCAGGTCATAGATGATCTGCCGCGGCAGTTTCTCAAGGGAATCCGCCAGGCTGGGGGGCTTTTTTGTACGCCCGCCTTTGGCGCCCTGCCTGCCCTTATGGCTTTCAAAATCAATCACCCGGGCTCTGCGGCCCTTCGTGGGGCCGACATCCTCCTCTGTGTTCTCATCTACCGGTTCTTCCTCCGGATTGTCCAAAGCGTCCAGCAGGGCGGGAAACCCTTCCGTCTTGCGGCCGAAGATGGATTTTGTCTTCAGGGCGTTTTTCTCGATCTCTTTTTCCAGGAGTTTCTTTAATTCCTCGTTCTCACGGACAATGGCGGCATATTTCCCGTTTAATTCCGAAAACTGGATATGCGCCTCCGTGCTGATCCTTTCGTTCTCAAGCTGGATCATCCTCAGCTGGGACAGCTCGTCATAAAGGGAGACGGCAAGGGAGAGCAGGGTATCCGTGTCGAATTGTCTGATCTGATCAATAAAAGTATCCCTGTCTGCCCTCATTGTACTCCCTCCCGATATGATTCAGTCCGAAAGCCTCTGGCACAGCGCCTCCAGTGTTTTCAGAACATCCTGCTTTTCCTTGATCAATGCCCGGTTCTCTGCTTTCAGCAGCCGGATCTGCTCGTCTTTCTCGGCAATGACCCGGATGTGCTCTGTGATTGGTTCCGGAGAACCGTTTTCTTCCTGTTTCCTGCCGGAACCCTTCTTCCCCCCGCTTTTTCCAGTGGGGACGATCTCGCCGGTTTCCTCATCCAGCTTCCCAATCAGCTTCCTGCGGGACCTGGGCTGCTTTTTTTCCTTGTCCCAATACGACTTTGATTCATAGACATAGGTTGTACCGCTTCGTTTGTCTCTGAGCTTTACTATTGACATGTGGGCTCCCTCCTTTGTAGTTATAATTATAAGACATACCTATGTAAATGTCAATAAAATAGTTATGAACCATTCATAAAATATAACTATTTCGTGGAAAATAAAGGCATGGGAACCCCCTATGCCATCACTATCTTTTCCGTCTGCTTTTGGGGTCGGCTACGGGAGGGACCCGTTTGGGTCCAACAGAGGGATCAATGGAAAAGCCGTCCATCAGCCTTTTAAATTCCTCTGTAGTAATGCTTCTGGCTTCCTGTGCTGTCCTTGGCCACTGGAAGCATCCGTCTGCCAGCCGGATATACAGAAGGATGAATCTGTCCCCGGCCCAGAGGAGTCCCTTGATCCGGTCGCGTCTGGTGCCGCAGAACAAGAATAAGGTGTCTTTTTCTAATGGGTCGAGGCCGTACTTTAACCTCACCATGGCTGCCAGTCCGTCAATCCCTTTACGCAGATCGGATCTGCCTGTCGCCAGGATGAGCTTTGAGAAGGTAAAACCGTTTTCAGTCAGCATATTTTAACACCCTCAATACCATGGAAAGTTGTTTTTCATCTACACCGTCATTGAAATCTATGGAGAAGCCTCCACACCGGATGCTGATGGAAGGGCAAGTGCCACAGGCCCGGATCGTTTCCCCGCGCCGTTGTCCTGCCATTTCCGCAGGGGAATCTTGTGTAGAGGGAAGTTCAACAAAACACACTTCATTATTAGAGGGGATAGATGATGGATGCTGTGAGGGCTGAGCCTCACATTGATCAAGGAGGTACTTCCTGACCCGTTTCTGCCACCGAAAGAAGGACGTGCGGTTAATGCCATGCATAGCACACCATTCCTTCTTGCTCATCCCACTTTTTGTCTGCTCTTCAATCACAGGTATCCATTTTTTTATACGTAGTTCCATTACTCTTGGATCCATAACAAAAGCCTCCTGTATGATAGTATTTTAGAACAATACTACCAGAATAGGAGACTAATTATAAGACGTCGATTATTTACCGCTTACAACCATAACATATTTCATATCGTTTGTAAAGCACGGAGCCGTAATTCATTATATCAGTTTTTTTCCTGCATTTGGCTGCTTTTTTGCATACGGCTATATTGAAAATACCCTGCACAATATGTACAGGGTATTTTCATCCTACTGCTATTTTATACATGCATGTACAGACAGACCATCAGCTGTCTGCCTTAGGTTCTCAGCCCTAAACCAGCGTATTCAAAAGCATACCAACCGCATAGTAGTTACTGAGGTTGTAAGCTCCGCTCTTTGCAAAACTTGCAAAAGATGTAAAATAAGCAGACATGGAATCTTCATTCGAAGACGAAAACAGATCGCTGACTGAGCTGTTCGCTTTGCTTGTATTCGAAGACGTACTTGTGCTGCTTGTGCTGCTTGTACTGGAAGAACCTGCTACAGTATCAATAGAGGAATCAAGAATATTCGTTGCCCTTGAACCCATACGTTGTGCGATACCATACTGGCCGCCCATTGTCTCCTTCACACTGTTGTAGCGTCCATCAGTCAATGCCTTGTTCAATGCATCTTCATCAACCTCAAGCTTACCTGTAGTGTTCACTTTCATGCCCAATGTCTTCAAAGCGCCTTCTGTCGGTAAAGCCCTCTCCAAAGAAGCCTGCTGACGGGCAACACCTGCGCCGCGGTTCGAGTTGCTCTGAAGGAAGGAAATCGTACTATTGTACTTATCTGCAAAGTCACTTACTGCAGACACAATATCTTCCCTTGCCTTATCAACCTTCTCCTGGGCTGCCTTTTTAGCATCCTCTGTATCAGCTTTGGACAATGCTTCAAGCGCACTCTCATATTTGGAGTATACATTATCCTTCGTGCCCACCTGCAGCTTTGCTGACGCAGATTCCAGATCAGTAAGCTTCTGCTTATAATTCAGCAGGAACGAAGAAGTACTGACGCTGCTTGCACTGTTGCTGCTGGAACTACTAGAACTGCTGCTTGTACTGGAGGTATCATCTGTTTTGGAAGAAACCTGTTTTTCCAGTTCCGCCACCCGCTTTTCCAGCTCTTCTGTCCGCTTATTCGCAATGCTTTCCCAATCCTGATAGTTAAACATAGGACTATAACTGGATACTGAACTTACTGCCATAATTTTATCTCCTTTCCGGTATAAAATACCTGTTTTATGTTGTAAAAGGATTTCTCCTAATGCAACCGCTTTAGATAAATCATTCCATACATATATAATATATATCTCCAGACTTTATGAAGCCTATCATAAATAATATCGTCCTAAATCCCGGATTTATAATCTCATTTTCCAAGAATTTGAGAATAATCCCTGCCCTGCCCAAATCCGATACGTATGACAGTTCCGCTTTCTAAAGAAGAATTTGCCGTTATCGTATGCCTCATGCTCCTGCATATCCTCCGGCACAGATAAAGCCCGATACCACTCGCCCGCTTATCACTTCTTCCATTATATCCTGTGTATCCTTTCTCAAAAATCCTGGGCAGATCCTCCGGTGCGATCCCGATCCCTGTATCGCGGATACACAATACGGTTCTTCCCCTTTTTTCAAAAGCGCCTGTCAATCCTTCTATATTTCCGCCATTCTGTAAACTGCCATCTTCTGTTCCACTGCCTTCAAGCTCAATCGTTATTTTCCCGGACTCCGTATATTTCAGTGCATTGGAAATGACCTGCTCCAGCACAAACTGCAGCCATTTTTCATCTGTTACTACCTTCGTATGCAGCGGCTGGTAGCACAGTTTGATTTTCTTTCGTATAAACTGTACCGAAAATTTTTTCACCGTCTGCTTTACAATATCATCTAAATCATACTCCCGGATCACATAATCCGTGGAATCTGAATCCAGACGAAGATAACACAACACCATTTCCACATACTGTTCAATCCGGAACAGATCCTCCAGAGTCCTCCGCGAAAACTCCGAATCCTGATTCTGTAAATTCAGACGCATAGATGCAATGGGTGTCTTAATCTGATGCGCCCATATCGTATAATAGTCTATCATATCAGAATATCGGGTATTCATCTGTTCTTCCAGTTGCTTTAGCCCCTCGCAAAGCTGCCGTATGATCTGTTGATAACCGTAATCTTCTAGAGACTCTGTTTTGGGAAAATCGCTCTGAAGTTCACCTGGAAGCCCTTGAAGTTCCTGCAGCCTCCGATACCTGTACCACACTTTCCGCATATCAAATCCCAGAAAAACCAGTCCCAGAAACACACACACGACTACAGGGTACAGCGCTGCTTCTAAGGGCAGCCGGTACATGAGCAGCGCACATACAAATACCAGACAAAACAGAAAAAACATAAAAAACATGTTTCTACGCTGTTTCAAATATCCTGTCAAAAAATGCATAAAACTCCTCTTCACTTTCGGTGGATTATACTAGGAAATAATATATCCGATTCCGATTTTCGTTGCAATAAAGTTATCCAGTCCAGCAGCATCTAATTTTTTCCTCAGACGATTGACATTCACTGTCAATGTATTCTCGTCCACAAAACTGTCCGTTTCCCACAAGCGCTCCATGAGCCTTTCACGGCTGACTACTTTTCCCTTATTTTCCATCAGTGCAAGCAATATCCTGTACTCATTTTTCGACAATTCGATCCTCTTCTCCTGATAGGAAAGAGTATTATCCCCCATATTCAGCAGTGCTCCCCGGTGTTCCAGCACAGGAACCGTTCCTGCAAAATCATAGGTCCGGCGCAGCAAGGCCTGTATCTTCGCAATCAGAACATTTCCGTCAAACGGCTTAACAATAAAATCATCTGCTCCCATATTCATGGCCATCACAATATTCATACTGTCTGACGCCGAGGAAATAAAAATAACCGGCACACTGGAAACTTTTCGTATCTCACTGCACCAATGATACCCATTGAAAAAAGGCAGCATAATGTCAAGCAAAACCAAATGTGGGGCATAGTCCGCGAAAACCGCCATCACATTGCGGAAATCGCGGACACATTCTGCCTGTAAATCCCACATTCCTGCCTGTTCTTTTACTGCCTGTGCGATTCCCTCGTCATCTTCTACGATTAAGATCCGGTACACAAGTATCCACCTTTCCAAATATTATACTAAGGTCATGATACTTGAAAAGCATCGGGAAGTCAACTTTAGACCGATAGACAATTTCTTCTTATAAAAATTGCCGGATATCAATCACAAGCTGTTCTTCCAGCTTAATCAGCCGCTTCGCGATGTGTTTTGATTTTTCATCCGCAGCCTGATACTGATTCAGATAACGATTCAACGTTTTCGCACCCATATTGCATCCATCTGTCATGAGATCCGCTGCAGTCTTGTCGGATTCATCCATTGCAAGCTTTGCATTGGTCTTTATCCATGACATCCCCTTTGCCATAGCGCCAGGTTCTTTTCCTTCATCATGATACTTTGCCAAAAGCTCCTGGATTTCCTCTTCCATTACTTCATGAGCCGATTTACCTTTTTCCAAGCACTTTTTTAAATCCTCATTTTTCACAGAAGGCAGGATTTCCTCTATTGATGCCACCCCCATCTTCACTCCTGCGTCACATTCTCTCAGCAATCTTATTGTATCTGGTTCTACCATAAATATATAGCCTCCCTTTCTTTATTAATAGCCTGCAAAATTATTACAGTTCACAGCCCAATGTCATTTAGCCGGCCGCGAACTGTAACGCAAAATTTTCTATTCCGTGATTTTGTAAGCTCTCTGTATAAAAACATTATACCCAGTCCATGCTGTTTCATAACATGTTTTTATCGGGAAACCTTATGTCAGGCCTGCTTTTTAGTCTGTCTCTGCCTTCTGCTGCCATCAGACAATTCCATATTACCATCTGTAAAAAGAACGTCTTACTTTATAAACTTATCAATTGCCTCATTTAACATTTTTATCGCGTCCTGGTCATTCTCCTCCACCGCTTCCACTATGCAGTGATTGATGTGATTCTTTAAGACCACTTTTCCGGTATTATTGATTGCAGAACGTACAGCCGCCAGCTGAATCAGTACCTGGCTGCAGTCCTCATCCCGTTCTACCATACGCTTCACCGCCTCCAAATGGCCAATCGCCTTGGAAAGCCTGTTGAGCACCGCCTTTTTTTCCGCCGTGCTGTGGACATGTTTATGCCCTGCTCCATGCGCCCCATGATGATGCACATGTCCATGTACCCCCTCTTCATGAGAAATGTTTTTTTGTTCCTTTATCTGCTGCAATTCTTCTGCTCTTTGCCCCATAAACTGTTCCTGTCCTTTTCATTTATTTTCCTGACCCCATTTTGACCTCATTTTACTTACGCCAAAACGCTTTGAAATACTCTGTAGCGTATTAATCAAAAATAGCTGTAAACCCTGAAAAATCAAGGTTTACAGCTATTTTCCTGTTAGCAGGGGATGAGAGAATCGAACTCCCACCAAAGGTTTTGGAGACCCCTATCATACCATTTGACCAATCCCCTATGTTGTCTCAACAAGTACTTGATTAGTATAACAATCAAGGAGATATTTGTCAAGAAAAAAGTGAAAAATATAAATTATATCATTTTTATCCCTTTGCATTAAGAAAGTAAGGATTTTTGTTTTCAAAAGACTCTCCTGCAGCCATTGCGCGGCTGACTTTTTCATACCCGCTCTTAGCTCTTGCATGCTGCACCTCGATTGTTTCAAATGTCTGTTTTACACCAGATATCTCCATATGCTCCATCCTCTGAGGCATCCCGCCGAACTTTTGTATGTACTCCGCATCAGTAGGCAGCTTTTCATATTCTTCACTTTCGATAAACTGCCTGGTCATATCACGGATTGCAGAAATTTTGGCATCTTTAAATAAGGTATGCTCCAATTTTGTCTCTACCGATAATACAGTATTATCTTCTGTCAGACTCAATCCCAGCCTTTCAAGCTGCTGATACTCCTCTTCTACTCTTTGCACTTCTTCCTTTGTCCGGCAATTTTGAAGTTTCTGCCAATAATCTTCTTTTTCTTTCTCTATAGACCTGACTGTCCCGAAGGATTCCTCATCCTCCTGCTGCAAGACTTCTTCCATCCTACTCAGTTTCCAACCATCAATCTGCATCCTATAAGCATTCTGAGAATTCTTCCCCTCCTCATTTATATGAATATACTGCTGTGTTTCCTCTTTTTGTAATGTTGCAGAAGAAACATAATACTGTATATTCTCCGGCTTAATATTTTTATCTGACGAAAGGTTCAACTGCCGACGCATTCTCATTTCCAACATCTTTATAGAATCTTCTTTCGGTTCCATTCGCATCTTACCTCCTGCTCCCTGAACTCATTATATCACAGATTCTGGATTTTTCCATCATTTTGTATTTAATCCCCCAGATATATCAGGATAAACGCATCAATTTCCCACCTATCCCCTATTGACATTTGATACATTTTGTGCTTTATATTGCTTTTTTCTGCTCTTATGCTATAATTGTATTACATTCTATGTAATACTTTGAAACAAAAAGAATCATTATGACCGATTATCCAGAATGGGTGCTTGCCCACAAGAAAAAAGGAACCTATGTTAATAAAGTTGGAGATAAATACTACCTCTATGCCGCCCATTCCGAACGGATTCCAGGCACAAAGCGTGTCAAAAGGATTTGCGATGGTTATCTTGGCAGGATCACCGAAAAAGAGGGACTTATCCCGCCAAAAGATAAAGTGACTTCTCCTGTCATTTCTTACGAATTCGGGCTGTCCTCACTTACCCTTTCTGTCTGCGCTAACATTCACAAAGGCTTACAGTACTTATACCGATAGCGGTAAGTACTAAGGAAAGAACCGAAGGTGGGTTGAATAAGAGGGCAAGCCCTTGTGCCCTCTTATTCAGCACACTTTTGGTTTTTCCGAATTGAACAAAGTCGCGTCCGGTATATGGGGATTCAAACATCCATTTCTTTACCTGGGTGAGGCATCCATCATCTCAAATTTTTTCTAACCCCCTGCCTTTTCCCGGACTTTTGGGTATATCTCCCCCTTTCCCCAAATTTTATGTATCTTATATTTTATTTTCTCTGGATTACGCGCTGCTCTTTCTATACCTCCATCCAGGGCAGGCCGCATAAGTTAGAGTGCCGCCACAATGCGGGCATACAGTAACATCTTTTTTATACAGGATCTTCATTGCCTGTACCTTGTCATTCTTCCGAAAACGTCTCAGGAATTTACGGCAGCCGATCAGATTCCTGCACAGAGGGATCAGCTTCCCCTTGTTGTGGTTGCTGAGCAGACCGTAGTGACGTATCCTGACGAAGTTTTTCGGAGGGACATGCATCAAAAACCGCCGGACGAATTCCACGCCCTCTAAGGTCAATTCTTTCCATACACCGCCATTTTTATAATCCTTTACCCGGAACGTTACTGTTTCTTCATCCATGCGAAGGATACGGCTGTTGCTGATCGCTATCCGATGTGTATAGCGCCCCAGGTAATGCATTACAGTTTCCGCACCAGCAAAAGACTCCCGGATATCCGTAACCCAGTGTTTCCCATAGCAGATATTCAGCAGTTCCTGATATTCATACTGGTTCCGGTACTTTGCGGCAGTTCCCTCATAGCAGAGTTTCCCAGCATCATGCAGGGATTTGAGGCCAGAAAGAAATTTCCCCTTAAACAATCCTGCCAGGGACTTCCCGGGGAGAAAAAAATCATCCTTTTTCTGATGCCAGTTCCGCCCTGCGTCCAATCCGCCGCTGGTTGATACAACGTGTATATGTGGGTGGCAGGAAAGATTGGATCCCCACGTGTGCATGATACTGATAAAACCAGGTGTGGCTCCCATATGTACCGGGTCTTCGGAAAGCTCCAGGATTGTTTCCGCCACAGTATGAAAAAAAAGAGAATACAGTTCTTTCTGGTTGCGGTAGATCAAGGGATTCAGTTCGCTTGGGCAGGTAAATACAAGGTGATAATAGTCAATGTCCAATACATTTTCATTTTGCGCGTCAACCCACATTTCGTTAGATAAAGCCTGGCACATTGGGCAGGCTCTGTCGCGGCAGGAATTATTACGGTACTGGATGTGTCCGCATTTCCCACATTTCGATACATTCATACCATACGCGCCGGTCTTGCAGTTCAGGATATGATGAACGGTCTTCGCCTGACGCTCCGTGGGAATGTAGGAATCCAGATATTTTGGATAGAAATGCCGGAGGACCTCCTGCATGGTTGGATCAATCAGCATTGCGGTCATCCTCGTCTTTCTTATCTTTCTCATCCTTCTTATTTTCAAAAGTATCAAAAGGGCTCTGGGTTCCCATAAGGGCTTTCGAGGTCATCTGCAGGTACACATCGGTCGAACGTGGACTGCGGTGCCCTAATAACTGTTGGATAAATGTATGGCTGAGTCCATCTTCAAGCGCATGACAGGCGAAGCAGTGGCGCAGGGAATGTGGAGTCACACCTTCGGGAAGCCCCAGGCTTTTGGCGTGCTTTTTGATGAACAATTCTACCGCGCTGTTTGTAAGGGGCGCATCCCTCACCGTACTTGGAAACAGCCATCCCGTCGGACGGTTATAACGGTACCAGTATTCTGTAAGGATCTCCAGGTTTTTGTCACTTAGTATTGTATAACGGTCCTGCCGGTTTTTTGACAGGGATACATAGATCATTTTCTGTTTCCTGCGGATATCCTCATACCGGAGATGGCAGGCTTCACTGACCCGGAGTCCCGAAGAATACATGGTTGCTGCCATGGCTTTGTGTTTATAATTGTCCATAGAGTCAATGAGAAGATTTACCTGTTCGCGGGTCAGGATGACTGGGAGTTGCCGGTCACGCTTCATTTTCGGGATTTTTTTGGAATCCCACACATATCCGAGAGTGTACTCAAAGAAAAAGCGGATTGCAGCGGTATACACATTGATTGTAGAAGCTTTTTTATTCTCGTAATCTTTCAGATGGAATATGAAGCTCCGGATATCGGCATAGGTAATGGTCATTGCCTCTTTATTTGTAAAGTCCAGAAATCTTTTTACATAGCGGTAATAATCCTCGCGGGTGCCCGGAGTGAAATTTTTTAACAGCATATCCTGCTGCAGTTTTCTAAGATATTTTTCATTCATTTGTATGTCCTCCTAAGTGATTTATGATGGGGTTCTTATTGATTCCAGTCACTTAGGAGGCCCATTGGCGTTGTAAAAAAACTTGTCAGTAAAAGTAAAATATGTTATTTTATTCATAGCAGTAGTGATGGTGTCATATTTGCGTAAGGTTTCATTTTTGGTCGAATTAAGAATACCTTATTCTGGAGCCATTTACTACTGCTTTTTTAGAGAAAGATCAAATTTCCAAGTGCCAAAATGCGGCTATCCCCTCACAGACTACTGGCCTGGATCACTATGAAGGGGTAGGAGCATTTGTTTCAAGGCACTCTTACTTGCAAAAAATAAATCGCTGCGACATGAAGCTATAACAGTACAACAGTCATCGCACAGCGATTTTGTTCAAGTACCTCTATTCCAATAAATTACTAGCATTAAGTCGGGATAATCTTATATAGGACTTATACTTTAATAGCCAAATATCCTTATAGTAAAAACCGAGCAACTGATCGACCTTGTTAGTAAACGTTTGGAAGAACTGGGGTATAACAAACGGTATGTGTGGGGAAGCAACTACAGTGCGATGCTTTCTATCCAGAAGCATCACCGAATGCAAGGGTTGTCTGATTATGACCCTGCCGTTACCGCCGAGTTCATGAAGCTTTCCGCGCAAAGATACGCAAATGGTGAATTTCGGCGTGCGTATTGGAACTTTCTTCGTAAAGCTGCGGAAAGGCTCGATGGCTTTTTCCTTACTGGCGATTTGACATGGAAACGGAATTCATACAAACCTCCGGTTCCTTTATGCAGGGAGTTCTCTTCTCTGCTTGAACAGTTTATGGATTCTCGTATATTCCATGAAAATACAAGGTGCGATTTCCTTTGGGTTCTCAAAAAATACCTTTTATATTTACGGGAGCAAGGATTCCATAGTTTTAGCGATGTATCTCTAAACGATATACGTCAGTTTATACTGGATACTTCCCAAAAAGTATCGGCTGGGTCTTTATCCAATATCCAGTGCTATGTAAGGAAATTTCATATCTTTTTGACGGAACAGAACATCCCATCACCGGATTGTGTAGGTTTTCTTTCATACCGTATCCCGCGTGATGTCCGGGTAAAAAATTACGTTACTGA
>Ga0224740_10460_pt1 | contig 11423 bp, 10 predicted proteins | sample LIM_E_Water_Bulk_FD_161634 | JGI IMG/M metagenome (GOLD analysis project Ga0224740, IMG submission 161634) | Enriched cells from gastrointestinal tract of the lab mouse from Pacific Northwest National Laboratory (PNNL), Richland, Washington... | ecosystem: Host-associated > Mammals > Digestive...
TTGAACTTTACCAATGGTTCCACCCGTTTTAATATTGGTATCACTGGCAGAGAACGTTGGAATAGTCGTATCACTGGATGCAGGATCAGGCGTAATCACTCCATCCACTTCTCGATAGATCACAATCTCTTTTTCTACAAAAGAAGGATTATAATTGTCATTACTGGTGCTAGGATCATCATCAACCGTAGCTCTTATCTTCACTTTACCAAATGCATTTCCCCCGTTATAGGTAATCGCTCCGGTATCCGGATCAATATTGATCATACTGATATCTCCACCCACTTTTGTATAGGTAATCTTGGTTCCACTTGATGGAGTCGCAGTTGCTGTTTCACTCCATGACATGCTTGCATCACTGATAGATTTCTTTGTCATGTTTGGATCATTGAATACGATAGTAAGATCTGTTTTTGCGACACTCAATGTTGTACAAACTTTAGAATCAGAAGTAGCGGTCGTAGGATCTCCATTCGCGTCTACTGCACTTACACAGAATTTATAAGCTCCTGCCTTTAAACTGCCATTTACTAAATCAGGCGCACCGCTTTTAATTACCACATCCAATGATGTACTGTTGGAAGCACCATTACCATTCAATCCATTTATTTCAAAGTTTTGATAACTGTTATCTCCGTTACTTTCAATCGTATATGTCAAAGGCATGACACCTTGTGGATTTACTGTGATTATACCTACTACTTGACCTGCGTTTACATTCTTACTAAATTCGTAATCGTTACCACTTGTCGCTCCACTTTGCGGTTGTTTGGTATATGTTAATTTATGTGGTTCAACTATTTCTAAATCTAATGCATTTGAAATAAGTGAACTATCGATTGATTCATTGTCTATTTCATGATATGCCTCATTCACAACAGCGATTTTATAATTACCTGGAATAATTCCTGTTGTATCAAATTCATAGATATCACTGCCTTTTGCATTTTCTAACGGCTGATAATATTTGAAGTGATTATCTTTATCAAAGACAATAACTGATAACGTATATGGATTTCCATTCGCATCTTTACCTTGATTGGCATCTGCGATTAAATGTACCTTAGAATTTTCTACTACCTTGGACACATCCACATTTTGTTCATTTTGTATTTTAAATAAAGAAGCCTGCATTTGAGAATTCAAAAAGCGAAGTTTCATATGACTGTTAGAAGATGTTTCATTCCATAATGAACCACCGGAAGAAGTGAACTCTTTTACTTTCCCTATTTGATTGGATGTACCTTTTGAGACACCAAACACGACTTTGTTTAAATCAAAGAAAGCACTTGGTCGTACAGATTTTACAACTGTGTAGGATGCTGCTGCCATCCCTTGTTGACCAGATGATCCTATAAAATACTCAAATACATAATTGTAATCAGAACGATAATAACTCACTGGCGTCCAATAATCTGAGGAAAATGTTAGATCGCTTGAAGATAACCTTCCTGTATAACTTGTATCATAACCTGATGCAGCCCCCATTCCTACATAATTAAATGACGTTAATGGAAAAAAAACATTTCCCATTTCATAGGTTTTTGTTAGAATATCTCCTCCACAGCTGTTATAAGAGGGTGAATTTTGGTAAGTCAATCGTATATCTTTTATATCTCTAGGTAATAATAAACTTCCTTTCGGTGTCAAAAGAAATGAATTTGTTAATTGATCGATTGGACCTTTTATATTAGTAGAGTTGTAACTGGCAAAGTAATATGAGCCAACGGAATATTCTGTAAATGCACTTGGAGAATCAACAGGTTTGACCTCCGCTATACTCTCTGTAGTCATGGAGAACCATCCTGTAAGATCGTCCCCATACTGGACTGTACCTGCATCAGCAGGAGATATATAGTCATTATAATTTTCATTTTTCAAAATGACCATAAAACCAAGAGGACTTCCATCTTTTGGATTGATTGCGCCAATATGAAATTTATCACCCTTTTGCATACCAATATGGCTACCGGTAATATTGGAAGGTGCTTGATGGACTCTACCTGCTATTTCACCGCCGCTTCGATAAGTATTAACTGCCGCATGCAAAGCGGTTTGATAATATGCATAACCAATAGATAACGTTCCAAGCAAAGTCATGCATACAATCATAATCTTCTTCCACATAACCATCTTTCCTTTCTGTTTCTATCCATAAATGTAAACATTTCTGAATACGTGTTTTTTAAAGAAAAATATATGATTTTTATTCAACATAAACATTGTCATAAAACATTAACAAAGCCTTCGCCTGCATTACCAATATAAAAAGTGCCTATCAAAGACATCAAAGTAATCTCGAACTTCTTACGCATACGTACCATCCTTTCACTTTGACCCACTACTTCGGACATAGTGAACCAAAGCAAATATTCTAGGTTCGCAAAAAATGAAAAAAATTCAATTATTTTACTTTTTTTTGCTCCACAACTTTGAATAAGCACTATTTGATTGTAATAATCGGGCTTTCATCCAGTCAATTTTCTGCAGTTCCTCTGCATTCAATTCAGAAAGTTCCTTTTCACAATGCGCATATTTCAGCAATACGAAATAAGCGTCTTTTTCTGAAGCAACCGTAAGATGTTTAAACTGAATTGCTTCGAATTCGCTAACTGTACTTTGATCCTGATGATCCTGTGCTTGATATACATTCCATCCGACTTGTAAAGTAGAGAATAATAAAACTGTAGCAGCAAAAAAAACAACTGCTTTTGAGCCAAGCAACTTCGTAAAACGATGGGTACCATTCGAAAGCACTAAACCTGCCAACACGGTTTCCAAAGATCTTCCTTGAAAATCCAAGCGTATGTGTTCCTGTTCTTCATAACGGCAAATTTCTTCTTTCAATTTGGCTTTGCCGCTGCTTAATCTGCTTTTTACGGTGCCTTCCGGTATATGTAAAAGATGCGCAATCTCTTTTACAGAGCGCTGTTCAAAATACATCAGCATTAACACATCGGCATATATGGCAGGTATTCTACACATTAACGATTGTAAAACCGATTCATCGCTTTGCTTATGCATTTGTGGAGTTGGAAGAAAATCTTTGCGCTGTTCTTCTTGTTGATTCAAAAGTTTCGATTGTTCTTCATCCATCGTTACTGCTTTTTTCTTGCGAAAAATGCGATTGCACTTGCTTAACACAATTCGATTCAGCCACAGTTTGAAATATTTTACATCTCTTAAATTATGAATTGATCGATGAATTTCAATCATGGTTTCCTGCGCAGCGTCTTTGGCATCAGCCTCATGATGAGTAATAGCCAAGGCAATGTAATATGCTTTGGGATACCATTCCTGATACAGCTGTTGGAACGCAGACTCATCACCTGCCTGTATACGTTTAATCAAGAGCTCTGTTTCCAATGAATTGTATTCCATAACAACACCCCTTTTTTTCATCATACAAGAAACAACAAAAAAATTCAATCTTTTTATTTCAAAAACGTTAATTTAATATAAATATTTCATATTTATAATGTTAATTTACATTTTTTGTATATAAATTATCAAAAACTAGCATTTTATACATTACATGTATATGGGTCACAAGCTGTATGGATATACGAAATAAAGTTATCTAACAAGTAAATATCAATGATATTTCTATCATCTCCAAGCAAATATAAAAAAAGAAACCAATTGATACGCTCAATCGATTTCTCCGTCTGATTTTCTTACATTTGTGTTGATTTGGTGATACGATTTCTTTCATTGACAATCGCATCCCATGTTGCTTTTCCAATCACACCATCAATGTTCAGATCATACAAATACTGGAACATCTGCACAGCGGTCGTTGTGCGAGGGCCATACATCCCATCAACAGGAACAGGACGCAAACACTGATTTTCAGCTGCGATTTCATTGAGATACTCCTGCATTTTAAATACGCTGATACCGGTTACGCCAGATGATAAAAAGAAGTTATTGTCTGCGACCGGAATATTGGTGATAATACCAAGCTCACGAATCTTGTTTACAATCGCATCCCAAGTCGCATTGCCAATCACTCCATCCTCAGACAAGCTGGAATAGCGCTGAAATTCTTTGACAGCCTGAATCGTTCTTGGTCCATAGACACCATCTTGCAAGTTGCGCGTTTGGATGAATCCACGCTGTTGGAACATGTTCAGATATGCCTGATGTTTATTCACACCAATGCCAATATCTCCTTGTTTTAATACACTACGAGTATACATTACAAAATCCTCCTTTCCCTAACAGTATATGAGGATTATAAAAATGGTACTGTAATGTTCGCCTAATTCCAAATTAAATAATATTGCTTATATCAAGATGATAAACATCCTGATACAAAGACCTTTGAATGGCTCTCAAATCATCTGTTTTCAAATGTTTATCATTGACCATCAAACAAAGCGGCACTGCATTCTCTCCATGAAATGATGGTTGTGCATACGGAAAATCAGGATACAAAGAAAATCCCAATCGCTTATAAAAAGCAATGCGGCGATGTGTGATTGTATTCTCATCCGGTTCAACTTCCAGTACGACTTTACGTGGATCTGCGTTTACATATGCCTCCATGATCTGATGTCCAATATTTTGACCGCGAAATGTCTGATCCGTTGCCAAATGTTCCACAAAGCGCCATTGATCCAATGTGTAAGCTGCCAAAAACGCACAAATTCGTTTTTGTTCATACCATCCGTATACTGTATAGTTTGCAAGGGAAAACAACGCTCTTTGACCATCTTTTGTTCTTCGCTCACAGCGAGGAAATGAAACACTCATGATTTCATATATAGCATCAAATTCCTGTACAGAGACTTTTTTTATCATTTCTTCACCTCATCAAATCGCATTCGATATCCACAATGTTGGCAAAGGGATGCTACACATTTTCGATTTTGAAAGCCTTGTATGATTGCCTGCACTTTTGATGAAGACAAAATCTTTGAAAAAGGCTGTTCCATAATGTTTCCCAGCGTTAAAACACCTTTTGCGTCCAAACAGCACGGTACTACACTTCCATCCACCAAAATAGCACATTGATGCCGCAAACCATAACAGCTACCTGTCGCAGAAATCCAAGGACTAAAAAGATCAGGCCATGCGAATTGTTCCTCAAAATGTAAAAAACGCTTATCTTTTAAACATGTATTCTCATATGTTTTCGCTATTTGATAATGATCAAAAATCATATCCAGCGCTCGCATACTTTCATGATCCAATCTACCTTGTTTCTGATTCCAGAAACGATAACTGACATACGTGTCATGTTCTGCCAATGCATCTCCAACATCCAAACATTGTTCCATATAATCTACAGGATGACATCCTTGCTCCATAGGAAGTGAATGAATAGACAGATTCAATTGCCGTATGTTTCCCAACAGTATATTCTTACGCTGTTTTAACAAAGTAGCGTTGCTGGTTAGATTTACAAAAAATCCCATTTGTTTTGCCAATATTAAAAAATCATGAAGTTGCGGATGCAATAACGGTTCTCCCATAACATGCAGATAGATATAGCGTGTATATGGTTGAATCTGTTGTAAAATATGCGAAAAACTAGACAGATCCATATATGCAGATGGACGCTGATGTTGGATACAGAAGCTGCAATGTAAGTTGCATACATTTGTAATTTCAATATATATTTTTTTAAATTGCATATGTTCACCATTTATAAGAATGACATCCATAAGGATGTAGATAATAGAATACTATTCATATTTCAAACATAAAAAATCTTATCATAATTTTTGAATTTTGTGAATTGTTTCTCAATATTTTTAGTGATAATTCATCCATGATTTTCTTCATGTTCATCGCTTTTGTTTGCTTCATACATTGAATTTCATGGTTTTCCTTATAGCAATTTTTATTCTCGTTTCTTTCTTTTCCCTAAATTAAACAATCATCGACTAAGACTGTTCATTGTAATCTTGTTCTGACAAAGCGATATCATATTCATCTACGTTTATTTCTAATAAAGCTGTTTTATATGCCTCAACTAAAGAGAAACCATGAAAATCTGCATACCTCTTAAACAACTTTTCTGATTGTTCATTCATTCTGATTAAAAAGTTCATAATTATCACCTCCCTTTGTATTGCACAGTATTATACAAAGCAGTTTTTGTTAAAAAGAATAGCACCGCTTGAATCATGGAATTACAAGCGACCACACTTATTAAACTTTTTCAATTCACGTTTATCGCATTTCATTGATAAATATATTGAATTTCTATACATTTGATGTTAAAATATGACTTGCAAATGCCGACGTAGCACAGGGGTAGTGCAACTCATTCGTAATGAGTAGGTCGGGGGTTCAAATCCCTCCGTCGGCACCATACATAAATGATCGCCCATATTTAAGGGCCAATGGTGTCAACTTAAGAATATAGGTTGGCATCTTTTATTTCTCAAATCTTCTTTCCTACAAAATAGAAAAGGCAACGTTTAAAAAAAGTACATTAAAACAATTTTCTTATTAGAAAATCCTTCCACCAATATTAAGTTATGATATAGCTCTTGAACTTAATTACGGTTCAACGTTACGTAAACGTTCTCTATTATAAGCAACTTTGAGCCAATTTCTGCCATCCAAGCGGAAACAAAGAGGATTACTTGAAAGCGACATTCCTACCCCAACGTTGATTGTGTCTGTCGAGGCGAATAGGCACTTTAATTTTGTGCACCAATTTACAGTTAAAGGCAGAAAACGCCTTAGAATGGACTGACACCTAGGTAACATAAGGGCTTATGCGAGGGAGATTACAAACGAGTAAATCATTTTGTATAAACAACATGGCGACAGAGGGTAAAATGCCGCTTTTCTTTTCGGAGAACTTTGATTGAAGTTCATAATTCTGCACTTGATACAGTTTGTTCAAGCGGCTATACTATATACAGTACGCAATAGGAGGTCAAACATGTTTGAATATATGACAGCACAAGAAGCCGCAAAATAATGGAATCTGAATCAGACAGAAATATCAGACCACTTGACTATGCGTGGGTACTTTCCATACAGGAGCAATGTATCGCCTGCAAAGTACATTTTGAATTTCGGCAGTGTGGGACACATTTTATCAAAGACGAAATAAGCTATACTTTATTAACCCGGACTTATGCAGTCAAGCAAGAAAAACAAATTCAATCACTATCATAATTACCTCTCTTTTTTGTGCAGAGATTGAGAGGAAAAAAACGGAATCGTAATATATACTAAAAACGGCTAGGAGGATTTTTGTTATGGAATGGATTGAAAGATTAAATGATGCAATCGATTATATTGAGGAACATTTGACAGATGAAATAGATTATGAACAGCTTGGGCAGATTGCCTGTTGTTCTTCTTATCATTTCCAGAGAATGTTTACCTATATGGCAGGAATTTCTTTATCTGAATATATCCGTAGAAGAAAAATGTCACTTGCCGCTGTAGATTTACAGGGTAAAGGTATGAAAATCATTGATGTGGCAGGAAAATATGGATATAATTCCCCAACTGCATTTAACAGAGCATTTCAATCTGTTCATGGAGTCGCCCCATCTGCCGTTAAAAACGAGGGTGTATCCGTAAAATCCTTCCCGCCTATCTTATTTAAAATTACAGTTAAAGGAGTGGAAGAAATGAATTATCGAATTGAAACAAAAGATGCATTCCGTATTGTAGGCGTATCGGTACCGCTTCATAAGGACATTGAAAAAAATTTTACAGTGATACCTCCAAAATGGCAGGAAATATCTATGAACGGAACATTGCAAAGACTAATCAGTATAATGGATACGCCGCCTATGGGAGTACTTGGCGTCAGCACTTGTAATGATACTGAACCATGGAAGTATTATATTGCAGTATCAACTTCACAAGAAAAGAATGAACTTGAAGAATATATCGTGCCGGCATCTACATGGGCAATCTTTTCTGGAGAGGGTACAAATCAGTCTATTCAGGAATTAGAACGACGTATCGTAACAGAATGGCTGCCAACATCGGGATACGAATATGGCAATGCTCCCGATGTCGAGGTTTACCTAAATCCGGACCCGCAAAATGCACAATATGAAGTATGGATACCTGTAGTAAAAAAATAGCTATGAATTCTATGATACAATGGATAAACTGCCCTATTTGCGGCAACAAGATCCAAAATCAGAATCAGGAAAGATACAGAGTGAACAAATTTCTTGGTATCCTGTCCGAAATGCAAGCAGAAAACATTGATTAAAGTAACACATTTACAAGTAATCGTCATTAAAGAGCCAGCGTATTGAGGGCTTGCGAAATGATATTGAAAATGAAACACCATTATCGGTATTGATTGTAGAAGCGATTTATGCAAAATTGGAACACTTATGGAAAAGCTGAAGAAAATTTTATAGGTTTCTAAGACAAGCCATTTTCCAACGGGCTATTGGGTGAGGGATAAAATTCTCTCACCCAATTTTTAAGGCACCTTGAATAAAATCTCTGACAACAGGGATTACTAAAAAGCTTGTCCAAAATCTTGACACAGATATAGCCACTATGATATTCTAAAATCCTCATAGGAAAATTAGAAGTAAGTCAGAAATGGAGCTGGCAAAATGACACCAGATAAAATATTGAATTACTGCCTTCAAAATCTTGAGGGGACAGTCTTAGTTGAAAGTTGGGGCGAGAAAGGGATTTTCTATAACCCGGACCATGTACTGAAGCGTGGCGTTTATATATTGACGGTTAAGGAAAAAGACGGTGACAATGACAAAGGTTCCGGTTTAAACAGAGAGAACGTCTACCGTGTGAATATGGGAATAAAGAAAAGCACTTTTGTGGAATTGTTTGGATCAATCCCAAAACGTCCGCCAGCAGGCGGCATTGTAGATATGGATTATGAATTTACCGTATTGAATGAGATACTCCCCCATCCTGTCTACGCATGGATGGCGTGGATATGTGCATTGAACCCCTCTAAACAGACATTCGAGGAATTGAAACCATATATCCAAGAAGCCTACGAGTATGCAAAGGAGAAATTTAAGAAACGCAGGAAGTAATCTTAAAGATTGATAATTAAATAGCACAAAGATGGAAGATAGAATGTCAGCCAATGGACAACAATACCACTGCAATACTTAGCGATTTCAGAAGGGTACATTTTTCAAAACGTAAAAAAAGATAAAAAAGAACATCATACCAAGAGAATTTACAAATGCGGGTAAAACCATTAGATAATTTGCACGAAAGATGGCGCACCTTATCAGAATGAATAAAGGCGCAAAACTCACGAAACAATAGAGATAATTCCTTAACTGCGATTGTGTTCATACTCCAAGATTTCCACAGGATCGCCATTCTCAAAGGTAGCCTTAAGTAATCAATTATCTGTCCAAAACTCTAATAAAACAATCTTTCAAAATACATTGAAAAAATACAGATGTATAAAAAAACGATTGTAATCACCTAGCCAATCGTTTCATCTTTTTCTTTGTTCGATCGGACACCAAACGGCTGCCTGCGATCAATTTGGCGCACAATTGATCCTCTTTGTGCATGTATGCATCTGCGATTGCCTTCAACTCCTCAAACGTCGTCGCATGATTTTTGGAAGGATCAAAATTTAGCGTATGCGTACAATTGAAATTCTCAATAAAATACAGTCGATTCACATCCGGATTGTAGATACAGAAATACGAATCGTCTCCGCAAATAAACAAACAACTTGTAAAATTATATACATATGGTAAAATGCCATACATATTCTTTTGAATCACGTCATCGAATTTTTTAATATAACGATGATACTGTTTCAGTTCCATCAACACGATTTCCTGCACATACAATCGATTCATGCGCTGATCAAACATGGGCATGTAGATATCCTCATTTTCATAAGGAAATGACTTCAGTTCCCTGCGCATTAAATCTATATCCACATTCATCTGATGCTTGCGCTCCTGATAATCCAAATCGTGCCAGAAATCATGCATGGATACATACGTCGTCAAATATGTATCCTCAAATTTCTTCTTATTGAGAATGCTTTCATAAATAATTTCAATCTGGTAATAACTCCATTCGTCTTTGATGACGCACCCAACACCGTACTCGCGAAACGTCATCTGCATGCGTTTCAGTTTTTCCTTGTATGCATTTAATTTTTCCAGTTTCTTGTGATATTTTTTATGTAAAACTTCCTCTACGTTTTTCTTCATCGATTACGCCCCTAACTCTCATAAAATACACTGATCGTATTGACAATGGACATCGCCGCAGTTTCCGCTCGCAAGATCCTAGGTCCAAGTGAGGTACAAAGGAAGCCGTGACTGATCAAAGTCTTAGCTTCACTTTCTTGAAATCCGCCTTCCGGACCGATAACACATAAAAAAGATTGTACAGTATTTTGTTTCTTTAAAATGTTTTTCAATGCATTCGCATGATGATCGGCATGTTCATATGCACATAACTTCACGTCGGCATGCATTCCAATTAAATCGTTGATGGAACAAGGAGGCATCACCTCTACCAAATCTGTGCGTTTGCATTGCTCACATGCTTCCAAAGCGATTTTATTCCAGCGCTCCATTTTTCTATTTGCATCATCCTTTTTGCATTTGACAACACAGCGTGATGAAACAAAAGGCTGAATTTGCTTTACACCCAATTCACATGCCTTTTGAATCGCAAAGTCAAAACGCTCTTTTTTAATCAGCGCCAGCGCCAACGTAATGGAAATAGGTGAAATATTGGGTGGAAGCATCTGTAAGCGCTGTGCGATTACCTGCTTGCCGCAAATATGGATTTCTGAAAGATATACCACGCCTTCTTTATCCACAATACGTATTTTCTCATGTTCTTTCATACGCAACACATGCAAGATATGATGGCTTTGTTCTTTATCAAGCGACAAGCATTCATTTTCAAATAGCGTATTTACAAAATACTGCTGCATCAAATCACCTTATCTATTTTACCTTATTTTTGTCATAAATGGAAGAAAAAACGAGTACTTCAAGCCAACAAAATGAATAATGAAAAGATTTCTACTCTTTAATTAAATGTTCAAAGGTTCCATCCATTGCCAATGCCCTCAGTTTTTTTACTTCAAAAGGCTTGAGAATACGATATTCACCTTGGCTAAGATCATCCACGCGTAAAAAACCAAGCTGCTTGCGATGAAGACGTTTGACCTGATAGCCAAGCGCTTCCATCATTCGCTTGACTTGTCGGTTTCTGCCTTCCACCAAAATCAAATCAAACGTTGTCTGTTTTGCATCTTTTTCTTTACGAATATGCTTGACTTTTGCCGGAAGTGTTTTATGACCATCCTCCAAAACAATACCCTGATTGATTTTTTTCATATCCTCTCCACTCAATGTACCATTGATGGTCAGATTATACACTTTTGGGATATGGTGACGCGGATGTACCATCATATTCGCAAACTCACCATCATTTGTTAA
>Ga0224740_10461_pt1 | contig 11417 bp, 11 predicted proteins | sample LIM_E_Water_Bulk_FD_161634 | JGI IMG/M metagenome (GOLD analysis project Ga0224740, IMG submission 161634) | Enriched cells from gastrointestinal tract of the lab mouse from Pacific Northwest National Laboratory (PNNL), Richland, Washington... | ecosystem: Host-associated > Mammals > Digestive...
CTCATTTTATATCATTCCTTTCTCAATGCACAAACTGGTTGGAATAAAATTATAATTTTTCTTTAACCTTTCCCCCTATACTAATTTAAAATAATACATAAAATTAGTAATTATAATTACAATAATATTTGAAACACAAATATAAAAAGCAAATGGTACTTTTATTTGTTTATTATCTATTTTTACTGTTGGTTTATGATTCTTTATTTTCTCTATTAAAATTGAAATTCCTATTGATAATAGTGTTAATATTATTGTGTAAATTATTACATATTCTGTTGAAAATATTACCATTATCACTAATAAAATTAATAATTGTGTTAAATAACTTTCTTTCAATTTTCTTTTAAGAAAATAATTATCTAAGATTAATAATGCTACTATAAATGCTAAATATATAACATATGCATATACATTATTATAATTTATTGTACATGAATATATCATATATATTACAGATACAAATAAACCATAAAACAATACCGATTTTTGAATTTCGCGTTTTTCTTTATCTATTCCAGCAATAATAACTAATGCAGAAAAATATAGTATACCTAAACCTAATAAAACTATTTTGTGTATTTCTATATTTAAAAAGTTAATATTGAATGAAATAGCAAATAAAACAAAGCTAATTCCAGATAATATTTCTAATAAAAAATATCTTGGTCTTATTTTTTGTTTACAATATCTGCACTTTGCACCTAAAAATAAATAGCTAAACACTGGCACTAAATCAAGGATACCTAACTTGTGATTACAATTAGGACAATATGAATGTTTATATGTAATATTTTCTCCTTTTGGTATTCTATAAACTGCTAAAGTAAAAAAACTACCAAAATAAATTCCAATAAAAAATATCATTACATATATTATTGCTTCCATCGTTTCCTCCTAACTGTTGCCATTTAAGGCAAATGACATATACATTTTTGTGCATATGCCATTTAGTTTTTATTTTTAGATAACAACATGATTATTAACTAAGCTGCTGGTTCATTTGTGTCTGTTGTATTATTTGTTGTTTTATTGAAATATGGTGTCATGTAATCATAAGCATCATTCATGAATTTAGTATCATTAGTTTGACCTGCATCATGAGCATCTTTAGCTTGTTCTGCTCTATTTAATAATCCATTATCTCCTAAAGTTAATGATATTGTAACACCTGCTAATATTAATAATACAATTATTGTAATTACTAATGCAACTAATGTGATACCTTTTTGTCCTTTCAACATAAAAAATTCCTCCTTTAATTTTTTGTATTGTATATATCTATATAAAATAAATATAACCTAAATTATTTTGTTTTAGTACTATTAAAAAATGTACCATCTGAATTTGTGTTAGTAGTAACATTGTTATTATTTGTAGTATTATTACTTGTAGTATTATTTTCAATACTATTTGTTGTTGTGTTATTACCAACATTATTAGTGTTTCCATTTGGTTTCTCATTTTGTACTGTATAAGCCGCAAATGGATTTTCTTTTCCTTTGTCATAATCATTACTTTTTTCATAAGTTTTTAAATCTGTATTGTCTATTTCATAAGTAACAATTATTTCTTTATTTTCTTCACTTATTGTTTCATTTATCTCTTTTTTTATACTTTCTGATGTTTGATATTGTTCTATTACTGGCACTACTTTCCCTGTTGGAATATAATCATAAAATAATACTCCTAATACTAGAACTATAGCTACCAAAAGTAATATCATTATAATCGCTTCTTTAAATACTTTTTTAATCACTTCTACCTACCTCCTTTATGAATTATTCTGTGTTGTATTGGTATTATCTGTTTGATTTGTATTATTATCAGTGGCTATATTTTCCTCTTGTGTTTTAGTTGTTGTTGTTTGTTCTGTTACTTTATTAATATTTTTAATTGATACATTATTTATTGAAAATGTTGCTTGTAATGTATCTGTGTTTGATTGTGGTAATAACTTAAATTTCTCTATTCTGAATGAAAATGATGTATCCTTTTCTATTGCAGAAATAAATTCAGTAATTCCAACATATCTTCCTGTTGCTGTAAAGTTTAAATTATATTGTTCCTCACCTGAAGCTGACAAAACATCTATTTTTATTTTTACTCCATTTTTAGTTGCATAAGTTCCAATTCTTGTTCTTAAATATTCCATATCATACACTTGGAATTTACTTGCTGCATCTATATCTGAACTTGAACTAAAACTTACTAAATCTGCATATTCATCTTTTTGTTTTAGAAGACTTTTTGCACTTAATTCTAAGTCTTTTTTTGCTTTAGGATGTGCTACTGATGCTAGTTGACTTGTTTGTTCTATTTTATTATTTAATTCCTCATTTTTTTGTGCAATTTCTTCAATTGATAAAATTCTAACTCCTAAAATATCTAGTCCATCCATTACAGTAAAATATGCTAATACAAGTAAAGCAACAATTAATATACTTATTAAAATCTTTCTCATGGCAAATCTCCTTCTATTGTAATTTTTGCGATACTAGTACTACTTTGTTTTTGACCACTATCTGATACTACATTTGTAAGAATTCCTTGATTCTTTAATGCTGCTTGGAAAATTCCAAGTTGTTCATATTTTTCAGATTGCACATTTATTACAATATGAGTATCTGTTGTATTTTCAATTGAAGTAATTTGAACCTGTTTTGGTATGGCAAACATAATTTGATTTAATAAATTTGGTATTGCGTTTTTTAGTCTTGCTGTTTCACTTGCTTGATTGTTCAAGTCTTGTAATTTTGTAATCATTGATTTATATTTTGATATATTGTCGTCTACCTTTTTCTTATCTGAATTTACATTTTCTATTTGTGTATTTATTTGTGCTGTTGTTACTGCTACTTCTTCCATTTTATTGTTTATTTGAGAATTCAAGTAAACAGTAAAACCGCCATAAACAGATACTAATAGTACTAATCCTACACCTGTTCTAATCAAATTCATTTCTAATGCTGTTAATTCACCTTTTAAGTTAAAATCCATTTTAGGCATTTTGATTTTGCTTGTTAAGCCAGTTGTCTTTTTGTTTTTTCCATTTCCAATATCTACAGATAGAAGTGAAGTTATATCATCTTTTAGGTTTTTCTTTTTGAAGTTCATAGTTTTTATACCTTCACCTAAACCTTGTAAAGCTAAGCCAATTGCAGAGTTAACCTCAATATAATCTTTAACATTAACTTTTGTAACAAGGTCATTTATAAAGTATGGTTTTAGAACTTCACATTTTATTTCATTCAAATATTCTTGGAAATATATATCTATATTATTAATAACTGATGCTGTACCTGTTATATATACTTTATCTATCTTTTGCAAACTTGTACTAATTATTTTTCTAACATTTCCAACTATATTATATAATGTTGGCATTATATAGTCTAAATAATCATTTTCTTCATATTGTAAATCTTTTCCCTCATTTGTATATATTGTACTATTTTTACAAATTTCATACGCTTTTGAATAAGAATTTTCTTTTGCATTAATTTTAGATAGTATTTCATTGCTTCCTTCTTCAAATACTTGTACATCGAATACTTTATCTCCAACAACTGTTGTAACTGTTGTTTTTTCTTCAATGTTTACTATTATAACATTTTGTTTTTCATCAAAACTTAGTATATTTGCAACACTCATACCAATTGGAGCAATTGCACTTATTCTATTTCCTTCTAATTGATTAGCTTGTTTTGCAAGACTTGCTTTATTTGCTGCTACATGAATAGCTTTTACTTTTTCTTTATCTTCTGGATTTTCCACTAAAACATATCTTGTTTCAAAAACATCTTTATTAATACCTTTATCATAGCACAAAGATTCAAATTCAGTTTTTATAACATTTTCTATATCCTTCTTATTTAATAAGCTAAATAAATGAAAATAGTTATATACTTCTTCTGTTAAATTTGTGCAAATTGGTGTTTTATAGCTATAAGTTTCAGATATTACTTGTTGAACTGCCTTATCTAGCTTATCATAGAACTTAATTCCAAACGCATCAATCTTTATATTAGTATTATCTGTAGAAACCTTTGCATATTTAATTACATGATCTTCAATATATAATCCTAAACAAGTTTGCATTTTTTCTCCTTCGTAAATTAATAAATTATTTTAATATTATATTTTTCATTTTTTGATATTTAATACTTGATTTTTTATCCAAAACTACATTTTTTTGTCTTTTCAAATATTTTATACTGTTATTCTATATTTTTTTTAACAAAAGTCAATAGTTTTAATTCAATTGTAAACAAAATGTAATATTACTGTAATATTTTAAGTTGTGTAATCTGACTATATCACTTTTATGAAAAGTGTAGCTTATATTTTTTGCAGTTTACAAGCAAAAAATCCATCATTCTTTTTAGTTACCATGATATTTTTTTGCTCCAAAATATTATAATTTTCTATCTTTACAAACTGCTTAACAATATCTTCATTTTCTTCTTTTAATAAGCTACATGTTGAATAAACTAATATTCCATTTTTCTTTAAATATTTACTACAATTTAATAATATATTTAACTGAATTTGTGCAATCTCTTCTATTTCTTTTTCTTGTCTTTGCCATTTTATATCTGGTTTTCTTTTCATTACCCCAAGTCCCATACATGGAACATCTAACAAAATTCTATCAAATTTTTCGTAATATTTCTCTTCATATTTAGTAGCATCTTTTTTCTCTGCTCTTATTATATTTAATCCTAATCTTTTTGCATTTTCATTAATTAGTTTAACTCTATGCTCATGTATGTCCCATGCAAAAATCTCTCCATTGTTTTTCATAAGTTCTGCTATGTATGTAGTTTTTCCACCTGGTGCTCCACATGCATCTAATACTATTTCTCCACTTTTAGGTCCTAATAAAGTAACAATTTCTCCTGCCCCTTCATCTTGTACAGTAAAATATCCATTTTCAAATAAATCTAACTTCGATAAATTTTTTACATTATCAACATAAATAAAATTTTTTGTATTTGATTTTTTATATTCAATATCTCTTTTTTGTAACTCATTTTCTAATTTTTCTTCTGTTAGCTTGAATGTATTAGCCCTTATTGTTAGTTTTGGTCGTTCATTAGAATATTTAGCAATCTCTTCAGCTTTTTCTACCCCATATTGTTTTATAAATTTATTAACTATCCACAAAGGCAATGAATATTGGTTAGATATTCTCTCTTCTTCATTAGAAATTGTGGACAATTCTTCATAATCTACTTTTTCTACTTTTCTTAAAATTGCATTCACAAATCCTGTAGATTTGTATGCATATTTTTTTGTTAAATTCACACTTTCGTTCACAGCAGCAGATTTAGGCACTTTATCTAAAAATATAGTTTGATATATTCCTAATCTTAAAATATTAATAACCCAAGGTGAAATTTTCTTCAAATTTATTTTTGAATATTTTTTTATAATTACATCTATTGTTAATTTCCAAGTTGTAATTCCATATACTAATTCAGAAATAAAATTAATATCTCTATTACTTAGTTTTTCCCTATTTTTATCTAAATATTCATCTAAAACAATGTTAGAATATGCCTTTTTTTCTTCTATTTCAAATAAAATTTTTAATGCTATTTCTCTTGCTAAGTCTACTTTCATATTTAATCTCACTCCTTATTTTGTACTTTTATTATATATTACGAAATAAAATATTTTCAAGCATTTTATTTATATGTAAATTTTTGTAAATTCATATTGCATTTTATCTAAAATACATAACAAAATGGAACTTACGAGAAGAAAAACATATGAATATCATATTGACAAACTCTATCGAAATATATATAATAGAGCTGCCTAAAGTAGAAAAATATTTAGAAAATACTCAATTAGATATTTGGGTAAAATTTATCAGTAATGTAGGTGATATTGATATGAATAAAGCAGATGAATCAATCAAAAAAGCAAAAGAGGTTTTAGAGACAATCAGTTCAGATGAAAGAGAAAGTTATCTAGCACATTTACGCTTAAAATATATTTTAGATTAAAAAAATATAGAAGAAACCGGATTTGAACGTGGTATGGAACAGGGGCTAGAGCAAGGCATTAAACAAAGTTCTGTCGAAATTGCAAAAAAGTTAAAAAAAGAAAAAATAGATATACAAATCATTATTAAAGTAACTGGATTAACAAAAGAACAAATTGAAAATTTATAAATCTACATATTAAAATACGAAATGGAACAAACGAGATATGTAAAGTATGTTAAAAGGACCTACTTTACATGTCTCCTATTTGTTTTATTCCTATACTATTATTTAATTTCTACAGGATTACCATCTATAACTTCAAATACTTTATAATCGCTTGGCAATTCTAACATATCATTAAACATATCGTCTGTAACTTCTCCTAGTTTTATATTTGTTACCATAGTTTGTGGTGTAGCTGTATCTTTTCCTGCTTCCATCAAAGCAGCTCCTATTACAAATCCAGTAGACTTCTCAATCCAATATGTTGGCACATCATTTTTAGAATTATAACTAACATCATTATACTCTTTAGTTTCTAAGTTATACTCTCGTTCTTTTACAAATATACAATCTTTATTGTCTATTTTTTCATCTCTAATATATACAAATTCATATCTGAATTTGTCTTTATATGCATCATTTTTATTAAGGTTTTCTATATACAAAATATCGTCTTGAATTCCTTTTTTTATTAAATTTTGATCTTTCATAATAAACATTACTTTTTTATTTTTACTTATTAAATATTGTTTTCCATCTCCTAATGATATAGTAACACTAGAGGTGCTTGGTGCTATTGCTTTCCTATTATTCCCTTTGAAATAATAATGCACAAGTCCGTTTCCATTATCTTTTTCTAAATATACATTATCCATGCTTTGCGTACCTTTATTAATTAGTGCTACAATATCACTATGTGAATACTTCTTAGTAGTTATGCTATTTTTAAATAACATAACCATTCCCATAGCAACAATTATCAAAATTATATATAGTCCAATTTTTTTCATATAATCCCCCCCTATTTTACATTATCTCTAATATATCAAAAAGAAATAAAAAATACAAGCATCCTATATTGATAAAAATTAATATATAGTATAAAATATTGTCAAATCTAAAGACTAAAAGGTAAAAAATTTTACCTTAGAAAGGACTGCATATGAAAAAAATAACTAATATCAATAATTACAAAAAAAAGCAACAAAAATCAAAAGCAATTCCAATTTCAAAACTAGACACAATAAAAACAACTCCTATTATTTCAAATCATATTCGTGTTTTTATGATTGCTATTTTTTTATTACTGGTGGCTCTAATTGTACGTTTGTTTTTTCTACAATTTGTTCAAGGAGCATCTTTAAAAGAAATGGCATACAATCAGCAAACTGTTAATCGTCTAATTAGCCCAAAACGTGGAAATATTTTAGATACTACTGGAAAAACTTTAGCAACAAGTGCATCTGTTGATACTGTATCTATTAATCCTACTAAAATAAAGGCTAGTTCAAAAGAAGCAAAAGCTCTTAATGTTTCAATAGAAGAAGCAACTAAGCTAAAAAAAGAAAAACTTGCAAAAGCATTTTCTGAAATATTTGAATTAAATTATGATGAAGTTTTAGAAAAAGTTAATAGTACTTCCTCAGTTCAAACTATAATAAAAAAAGTTGAAAAAGATAAAATAGATAAATTAGAAACTTGGATGAAAGAAAACAATATATCAGCAGGAATTAATATAGATGAAGATACAAAAAGATATTACCCATATAATAATTTAGCTTCACATGTAATTGGTTTTTGTGGTGATGATAACCAAGGTTTATATGGAATAGAACAAAAATGGGATACTTATTTAACTGGTACTCCTGGAAAAATTGTCACATCAACGGATGTTAATAAAGATGAAATTTCAGATAAAAACCAACAATATATAGAAGCTGAAAATGGCAGTGATATCGTACTTTCAATTGATGCAAATATACAATTAATTGCTGAAAAATATTTAAAACAAGCTGTTGAAGAAAACAACTGTGCACGTGGCGGAAATGTTATTATTATGAATCCTAATACTGGAGATATTCTTGCCTTAGCAAACTATCCAGATTATAATTTGAATACCCCATTTACTCCAACTTACAGTGTATGGCAAGAAAATTGGGAAAGCTATACATCAGAGCAAAAAGCACAAATGTGGAGAAATACTTCTGTTTCTAGTACATATGAGCCTGGTTCTACTTTCAAATTAGTTAATGCTGCTATTGCTTTAGAAGAAAATATAACAAGTACAGATATTTCTAATGATTTTACATGTACAGGTGCAGAAGTAGTTAGCGGTCAAACTATAAGATGTTGGACTTCTGGTGCTCATGGAAAACAATCTTTAAGAAATGTTTTAGAAAACTCTTGTAATCCTGGTATGATTCAACTTGGTCAACGTATTGGTGTTCCTACCCTTTATAAATATTATAATGCTTTTGATTTCTTTACTAATTCTGGAGTAGATTTACCTGGCGATCAAAAAGGAATATTCTTTGACCAAAATAAAATTCTACCAGTAGAACTTGCAACAGTATCATTTGGACAAAGATTTAATATTACACCATTGCAATTAATTAAATCCATCTCAGCCATTGCAAATGATGGAGTTATGATGAAACCTAGAATTGTAAAACAATTAATTAATACAAAAACAAATACAATTACTAATATAGAGCCAGTTGAAATTAGACAAGTAATTTCAAAAGAAACATCTGAAAAAATGCGTAGTATGATGGAATCTGTTGTTACAGATGGAACTGGTTCTAATGGTTCTGTAAAAGGATATTCTGTTGGTGGAAAAACAGGAACTTCTGAGCCAACACAAAATAACAAAGAACAAGGTTATGTAGCATCATTTGTTGCAATTGCTCCTGTTGAAAATCCTGAAGTTGTTATACTTGCTGTTCTTTATGCTCCACAATCTAAAGATTATCATGGTGGAACTGTTGCTGGACCTGTTGTTTCAAATATATTAACAGAAATATTACCTTATTTGGGAATTCCATCAGATAAAGTAAATGTAAATAATAAAGGAAATAACAATTTGATTACTGTTCCTAATGTTACTAACAAAACAGTTACTGAAGCACAAAATGTTTTAAAAAGAGCAGGCTTTAGATGTGACTTTAATGTTACTGGAAATAAAAATCAAATACTAGTTACAGACCAAGTTCCACCTGCTGGAACAAAACTATTCAGCAATTCTATAATAATGCTTTATAGTGCAGAAAATAATGTTAGAACTTCAACAACAGTTCCAAATTTAACTGGAATGACTACATCGCAAGCTGCTAATTCACTAGCTGCAAAAAAACTTAATGTTTCTATTGTAGAAGGTACTGGCAAAGTTGTTAGCCAAGAGCCTGCATTTGGTGAATCCGTTGAAGAAGGAACAGTTGTAAAAATTATATTAAAAGAAGATGATGAGAATTAAAATTTAAAAAATTAGGAGCTTTTTACAGCCCCTAATTTTTTTCTAAGAACATTTTACATCATTACTTCAATATCCCAAATCTTACCATTATCAATTAATTTTACTTGCTTTTCTGCTATTTCTTCTCCATTTACTATAAACTTCTCCACTCCAGTATTCTTAGAATTTGGATTTTTTACTTTAATATTATACACACTACTTTCATATTCATATCTAATACTATATTCCTTCCATTCTTTAGGAATACATGGATTAATTATTAATACTCCTTTATTTATCTTTAGTCCTAAAATATACTCTATTCCTGCTTTATAAAACCAACTACTAGAACCTGTATACCAAGTCCAGCCACCTCTTCCTGCTAAATTTCCAACTCCATACACATCTGCTGCTATAACATAAGGCTCAACTTTATACTTATATGCACTTTCTTTAGAAGTAGAATGTTCTATTGGATTTATAAGTTTAAAATATTCTCCAGCTTTATCTCCCAATCCAAGTAAAGTATTTGCAATAATTGCCCACACTGCTGAATGTGTGTATTGTCCACCATTCTCTCTTACTCCGTGGCAAATATGCTTTAATATAACCTGGCTCTAATGTGCTTTTATTAAATGGTGGATCTAATAATTTAATAATTCCACTTGTTTTATCTAATAAATTATTTTCTAAATTTTGCATTGCAATATATTTTTTATCATTATCTCCTGCATTAGAAATTACAGCCCAACTTTGTGCAATACTATCTATTCTACATTCTTCGTTTTCTATTGTACCTAATATTTGTCCATCATCCATAAATGCCCTTTTATACCATCTACCATCCCATGCCACACTATTTAATGCTCTCTTTAACTCACTTTGAATTTGTTTATACTTTTTAGCTCTTTCACTTTCTTTTCTATATTCACATATTGGTATAAAACGATTCAATACTTCATATAAGAAAAATCCTAGCCATACACTTTCTCCTCTTCCCTTATTTCCAACCGTACTAAATCCATCATTCCAGTCTCCTGAGCCAATTTTAGGTATTCCATGTTCTCCTAAATTAATTCCCTTTTCTATTGCTTTTATACAATGTTCATATATACTTCCTTCTTTACTAGATGCTAAGTGAACATCATACTTTTCATCTTCATTTTCTTGTAATATTTCACCTTCAATATATGGAACCATTTTTTCTAAAATATTATAATCCCCTGTAAATTCAATATACTCTGCAGTTACATATGGGAGCCATAATAAATCATCCGAAAATTTCGTTCTAATTCCTCTTGATGTTTCTTCATGCCACCAATGTTCTACATCTCCTTCTATAAATTGATGACTTGCATGTTTCAAGATTTGTTTTTCCATCATATCTATATCTAAATATTTCATTCCTAAAACATCTTGTAATTGGTCTCTAAATCCATATGCTCCACCAGATTGGTAATACCCTGATTTTGCCCATATTCTACTTACAATAGTTTGATATGCTAACCAACCATTTAGCATAATATTCATAGATTCTACTGGAGTTTTTACTTGTATTTTTCTTAAAGTATCTCTTCTACTATTTATTACTTTTTCTAACTCATTTTTGCACTCTTCTATTTTAGTATATTTATATGCCATTTGTTCACTTTCTTGTTTTGTTTCTTCTGCACCTAATATTATAGAAATTTCTTTATCTTCATATGCTTTTAATTCTATTTCAAATTCAAGTGCTATACATTCGTCTTTCCCCAATGAACACTTATTATCTAATTTTTCTTTATTAATCGCATCTGGTATTTGTATGCTTCCTTTTCCTATAAATTCTCTTTTGCTACCTGTAAAAGACCTTATTTTCTCACTACTTGAAATATAACAATTTGAATTTTCTGCATCAGTTCCAAATAAATTATTTGCAAATATTATATTTGAATTTTCATCATAATTTATATTTATATATCCAT
>Ga0224740_10462_pt1 | contig 11404 bp, 12 predicted proteins | sample LIM_E_Water_Bulk_FD_161634 | JGI IMG/M metagenome (GOLD analysis project Ga0224740, IMG submission 161634) | Enriched cells from gastrointestinal tract of the lab mouse from Pacific Northwest National Laboratory (PNNL), Richland, Washington... | ecosystem: Host-associated > Mammals > Digestive...
TCTTCATAGGGAACCTGGACAGGTAGTTCTCCGGCTTCCTCCAGAATATTCTGCAGAAGATCAAAACTGTCTTTCTCGAAAATCGTATCTTCCTTCCAGGTATCCTGCTCCTTGTACCGCTCTATGATCTTGGTAATATTTTCCAGAGGAGTCTCTTTAAACTGAGGCTGGATTGTCTTGGCAATCTCTTCAGCGGAATGGGAATTTACATAGTCGATTCCTTTCTGAATGGCATTGGTAAACTTCTGAACCACTTCCGGGTGAGCTTTTAGATAGCTTTTTTAGCGCTGTAAGCCGTGTAGGGTACATATCCGGAATCCGTACCGAGAGAAGCCACCACATGGCCGTTGCCTTCCAGCTCAAGACTTGTGGCAAAAGGCTCGAATTCCACGGTGTAATCCGCATCGCTGCTGGTGAATGCTGCGGCAGTCAGGCCGAAATTAATGCTTTGGTCGATGGTTAAATCGGTTTTGGGGTCAATGCCGTTTTTCTTTAAGATATACTCGAATACCATTTCAGGCATACCGCCGGTGAGCCTCAGCATGATGGTTTTCGTTTATCCTTTCAGCAAGGATCACAGGAATCTCCGTCCACTCGTCATTGCCCGCTAGGAGTGCGAAGAAAACAATGCCTATCACAGCTTTCAGGGGATACCATACTTTGGTTTGCTGACAGATATCGGTAAGCTGGCCTGCCTGTTCCAGGTACTCTTCCATGAACATCCTGTCCAGATCTTCTATCCCCAGTCCCTTTATTTTCTCAATTATGATATAAATGTTCTCTGATAACTTTTGAAGCTTAGTATCTTTCTTTGGCATATCTGTCGTCCTTATCTTTCCTGGTCATTCGATCCATTCTAACCATAAGTATACATCCTGGTTCCCTGACAGGGAAGGAAGATTTTAAAATATGCCTTTGTCAAGTTGTATCATTATTTTTCAGAAATATAGCTTATTTTCGTTCATGCGTTTATACTGCCCGTTTCCCCTGCGCTTCCATCTTTTCCAGAAACAGCAGTACTTTGGCATTATGACGACCGATACGGGAAAGATCCTTTGCTACGATCACATCGATAGAGGCCAAATTGGCCATCATATTCTGAAAATCAGGCCGATCGAAGGAATAGCCGGAGATTCCGTCATCCTCATAAATATGGCGCAGGATCATAAGGTTTTCTTTGGCATAGGCTTCGATGATTTTCTTTTGATTTTCAATAGACGAATAATTTCTCTTGCTGTCGTCTCTGGAAAGCCGAACATAACCGTCTATCATAATAGGAATGTCAGTGGATGCTGAAAGCATGGCGGTGTCCTCCTATGAAAAAGTCTGCTGGTGCCAATGGTTTTGAATGATATCCTGCAGGGCCTTTTTCCAGGGTCTTGGTAGTTTCGGTGCTTCCTAAGATGGCTGCCGCAAGATATTCTTGACTAATAAGCTGTTCTTTTTGCTTTTCAATATCAGAAGAGGATGCATCAGTGCGACATAGAAAAAAACGAGTTTCTCTTTTTATGGCGCTCACCTCAAAATAGGATTTGTTACAGATTATGCAGAGAGAGGAGTGTCCTATTTGGAAATTTAAGGGGAATCTTTGGATAAGCGTTCAGAAAGATGAATGGAAGATGGGAGGGCGCAAATACACCCAAAATAAGACGCCCGATAGGACCGGACGTCTGTTTTTCGTGGATTTATATAATCTGCGAAAAGACCATAAAAAATAGTTCCCAAGCAAAAAAAGGGGTCTCCTTCCTTGTGATCTGCTTATATCGACGTAATTTTACCACATGTTGAAAAGAAATGCTACTTGTTTTTTTGACTTTTTTTGTAAATTAAAGGTAGAGAAACATGAAAATGGCACCCAATTAGCCTTTTGTGGTCTGATTTGTGGTCAAAATCTAAGGAGAGAGAGGAAACAATTATGGCAAGACATGGGGAGAATATCAGAAAAAGAGCAGATGGACGCTGGGAAGGACGTTATCCTGCGTATAGCGAAAAAAGGGGTCAGAAGATCTATCGTTCTGTCTATGGCCGGACTTATATTGAGGTAAAAGACAAGCTGGCTGCAGAAAAAAACAGCCTGAAGGCGATGGTTGAGTGCGAGGAAGAGGCGGTTCAAATCCAAAGAATGTTAAGGGTCGAGAGCGTTACTGTGACAGATGCGGCGAAAGAATGGCTTATGGAGATAAAGGACAAAAGAAAGCAGTCAACTTTTATTAAATATCAATTTATTTATGATCAATACATTGAAAAGAATTTCAGAACAACCAGATTACATATTGTTACGGATTCTTTCGTCAAAGAAAGATTGCCGGAATCACTTTCAGACAGTACTCGTAAAAGTGTTTATTGTGTATTAAATCAGGTTCTCAAGTTTGCTTCTGTAAAATATTCAATACCCATATCGGATTTAAATGCTTCTTCCTGTGGGAGAAACAGGCCTATTGAGGTACTGAACAGAAAAGAACAGTCGGAATTATTCTCCGTTTTGTATTGTGAGATGGATATTTTTAAGGCGGCAATCTTACTGTGTCTGTACACCGGGCTTAGGCTGGGAGAAGTATGCGCTCTTAAATGGACGGATATTGATCTGGAAAACAGGCTGATTTTGGTAAATCGGACAGTTCAGAGACTTTATGTAGAAGGGTACCGGACAAAGACAATTTTATTGGAGACAGCTCCCAAAAGTGAATTTTCCAGACGTGAGATTCCCTTATCTGATACTGTTGTAGGCCTGCTTACTCCGTTCCGTTATGACAAGGAATATGTATTTGGAGGTCATAAGCCCATGGAGCCAAGAACGCTGCAGAACCGTTTTAAGAAAATCATCAGGGAAAGCGGACTGCCGAATAAGAATTTTCATATTCTCAGGCATACATTTGCCACCAATTGTGTGGAAGGAGGAACAGATGTAAAGAGCCTCAGTGAAATTTTGGGGCATTCTGATGTACAGATTACGTTGAATCGGTATGTACATCCGTCAATGGATACAAAGAGGAAACATCTCAATGCTCTTTCCATGTTTTATGGTCAGATTTATGGTCAAACAGGATAGGAAATATCTACAATAGCAGTATATTCAAAGATATTCAAATAAATTTCGCAGATTATATAAATCTGCGAAAATCTGCAGCGGTATAAGTCAGGAATGGAACCAAAGAGATTTTTGGTGAGAAATGGAGGTATCTAGGGTGGTATCAAATCAAAATCATCAAAATATGACAGATGGGTTCATCAGCACTCAGGTAGTGGGGCGTGGGCTGGATGAACGTACAGCCAGGGCATACAGGATGGATCTGGAAAGATTTTATCTGTGGCTGGAATCCGGCGAGGACGCCGATGTGAGGGGCTGGCAGCAGAAGGTTTTTGGCACTTCTATACCGGATGAGATGGAGGCATATCTGGATTATCTGTCCAGGGAAAAGGGACTTCGCTATTCCACGATCTGCAGAAAGAAGCGGGTATTTGGCAGTTACCTCACCTACCTAGCATCTCAGGGGATTCTGAATCAATATGAGCCTTTAAAACCTATGATCCAGCCAAAAGAAGAATCGCCGGATATGCTTTTGACAAAAAAAGAAGTAGATCGGTTTTTCTGTGCTATGGACGGAGAATATGAGGAATTGGACAGTGATTTCCGCCGGAGAGTCTGCCTCCGCGATCAGATAATGATGAAACTTTTGTTCTATCATGGAATAGAAGTAAGCGAGCTTTTGATGTTAGAAACGACCGACTATGATCGGAGAGAAGCAGTACTGACTATACGGGGGAAGAAAAGAAAAACCAGGACTGTAAGGCTGTTTTCCCAGACTCTTAAAAAACAGTTTGAACAGTGGATGGAAGAACATGAGTATTTTGAAAGAGATGAAACGTATCAAGGGAGAATGTTTCTTTCCAAGATGGGAAGGCCTCTTTCTATGAAGATGGTAATTAATATTTTTGATAAATATCGGGAACTTGCGGGAATCGAAAAAGAGTGCAAACCGAAGGATCTGAAAAACAGCTTGGGAAGATATGCACGGGAAATGGTGATGGAGCTGGGGTAACAGGGAAATACACATGAAAGATTATAAGTGAGGGTTAAGTATGAGCAAAAAGATATGTTTTGCTGCATCTTCAGGCGGCCATTTTGAGCAGTTATCTATGCTTGAGCCTCTTATGAAAAAGTACGATAGCTTTGTAGTCACAGAGCATACCCAATATAGAGCAGCAATTAAAGATCAAAAAATGTATTATTTGCATCAAATTAATAGGAAAGAATTTTTCTTTGCATTTTGGATATTAATTAATGCATTTAAAAGTATAGGGATAGTAATTAAAGAAAGGCCGGATGTTGTTATAACAACTGGAGTATTGGCAATAATTCCACTTTGTTTGATTGTTAAAATGACAGGAAAAAAACTAATTTATATCGAATCCTTTGCTAAAATCTCATCTCCAACAAAAACAGGTCAGTATTTATATAAATATGCGGACCAATTTTATATACAATGGGGGTCAATGAAACAATTTTATCCAAACGCAATATACATAGGCGGTATATATTAAATGATTTTTATTACATTAGGTTCTCAAAAGTTTCAATTTAATAGATTATTAAAGGCTGTGGATGGATTGGTTGAAAATAGAAAGATCAAGGAAGAAGTCTTTGGCCAAATAGGAAATAGTGATTATATCCCCGAAAATTTTGAATCTAGAAGGTTTTTGGATCACAAAGAATTTGAATGTATGATGAACAGAGCGGATGTTGTAATCACACATGGAGGAACCGGTGCGATTATGAGTGCTATAAAAAAAGGTAAGAAAGTAATTGCTATTCCTAGACTTGCTAAGTATGGAGAGCATGTGGATGATCACCAGATAGAAATTGTTGGAGAGTTTAAAAATCTGGATTTAATTTGTGAATGCAACGATATTGAAAATCTCAGTGATGCATTAGATAAAGTGACGACTCATGAATATAAGAAATATGAAAGTAACACTCAAAGGATACTTGATAATATTGAAAAGTTTATAGATTTAATTTGAAAATAATAGAATTAAATTATAAGAAATTTTATGGTTGGTGTAAAAAAGTGATTAAAAAGGTTGCTATAATACTTGCTACATTTAATGGGGAAAGATATTTAAAAGAACAATTGGACAGTTTGTGTAGACAAACCTATTGTAATATTGATGTATATGTGCATGATGATATGTCTGCAGATAATACAATGTCATTAATTAATGAATATATTGAAAGAGAATATAAAGGAATAAAATTTATTTTTGTCGATCAAAGTAAATTGGGTTATCCGCAATGTTTTATAAAAACGTTGCTTAGCATTCCATTATATGACTATTATGCATTCTGTGATCAAGATGATGTATGGTTTGATAACAAGATAGAAAAGGCAATAAAAGCGCTGGAAGCTTTTGGAACTAATAGTGAACCGTCCCTTTATTATGCCGCGGTAGATTATTATGACAGCAATTTGAATTATATAAGAGGAGCCAGATTTGTCAATACGAACTTATCGGAGATAACTAATTACTCATTGCAGGACATGTTGTTAGGTGGTGAAGCGATGGGAATGACTTTTCTATTTAATAACCGTGTCAGGGATGCTTTGGAAGAGACGGTTAAGCGTGGTGGAAATGACTTTAAAGATACTTTCATTAAATTGTATTGTGCTGCTTGCGGAAATATCATATATAGCTATTTTCCTTGTGCGAAATATAGAAGGCATTCTGGAGCAACAACCGTTAAAATGAATCCGGCTGGGAAATTACAAAGAACTATGGGCATGATAAAAAAGATATTTATTGATAGAGATGGGTTGCAATCGATTCAACAATCTGTTGATTTTATATATAAGCAATATGTACACAATATAAAACCGGAAAACATAGAGCTAATATCACTTTTTTCCAGTCCTTCTACATTTGCAAAAAAAATAAAGAAGGTATTTTGGAGAAAAAGATTTCGGCTAAGACTTATTGACGAAATAGGGTATCGGGTGGCATTTCTGATCGGGAGAATTTAAAGATTGAATAAGAGAATTAAAAATATTATAAAACAGCTATACTATTCCAAAATAGGAAGGCTAATACGTAAGTATCCCCAAAATGTGATACTTCAAAAAAGATGTAGGGAGTGTGAAAAAAATATAAAAAAAATTGACAGTAGAATTTCCAAGGGAATAGTTAGAATAGTTTTTATATTGGAAATGCCGGAAGTATGGAATTCTTGTAAAACCGTATTCGAAGCATTCGAAAATATGGAGAATGCTGAGGCCTATATTTTAGCTGTTCCAAAGTTTCCAAACACTAAATTAAACCCAGCATATGAATTTGCTTCAATTCAATATAAAAATGTTATTAATGGATATGATGAGGATACAGAAGAGTGGTTTGATCTGTTTGCTTTTGGGCCGGATTATATATTTTATACGAGGCCATACCAAAGAGAATACCCGGATTATTTAAGAAGCAGGGTGACATCCAGATACGCAAAGAATTGTTACATACCATATGGATATGAATTTGTTACCGGATATCACATCGAAGTGGAATACAATCTGAATTCATTACCATATTTATATATGATATTTTGTGAAGGAATCTCTTCTAAAAGTTATTGTAATAGGTTGGTAGGTAATACCAGTAAAAAAATATTTGATATGGGATATCCACGGTTTGACCTATTAAATAAGTTCAGTATAGATAGAAATGATGGGATTATTACTACAATACTATGGACGCCGCGCTGGTCATCGGAAAAAAGGGTAAATGATGGGACATCGTTTTTTAAATTTATAGAACCTTTGTTAGAATTGTTCCAGAGAGATGATTTCAGCAACACGAATCTGATTATCCGTCCGCATCCCTTAATGTTTCCGACCTTTATAAAGAATAAAATAATGGATCTGGAGGATGTTTCAAAATTATTCGACAGAGTTGATCAAATTAAAAATATTTCTTTTGATAAGACGAGTGATTATTTATTAACTGCACACAAGGCGGATTTGATTATATCTGATTTTTCCTCAATGCTTATTGAATTTTTAATGATGAACAAGCCGATAATATATTGTGGAAAAACAGACTCATTTGACGCAACTGGAATAGAAATAAATTCGGTTATGTATCATGTTGATAAAGATGAGGGAATTATAAAATGTATTGAGAGAATTATGAAACAAGGAGACGATATGTATGAAAAAAGATGTAAGGTAATAACCGAATTGGGAAATGGTCTTGATGGCAGGATAGGAGAGAAAATTGCAGGTTGCGTTATGGACGATTATAACAAAAGCCATTTGATTAATAAAAACTAGATTTTAAGCGGAGGTAAAAATATATGCAAGCGATAATATTGGCGGCCGGAATGGGAAAAAGATTAAAAGAACTTACACATGACAATACTAAATGCATGGTAAAGGTAAATGGTGTAACAATGATTGATCGCATGCTTCATCAGCTTGAAAAATATCAATTATCCAGAATTATAATTGTTGTAGGATTTAAAGGAGAAAAGTTAATTGGGCATATTAAAGAATTAGGAATAAAAACACCAATTGTCTATATTAACAATTCGATTTTTGATAGAACGAATAATATTTATTCACTATCATTAGCAAAGGAATATTTAAAAAAAGAAGATACACTTCTATTAGAATCGGATATAATTTTTGAAGATTCCGTATTAGATTTACTTATTAGTGATCCAAGACCATCATTGGCCCTGGTGGATAAGTATGAAAACTGGATGGACGGAACTTGTGTAAAACTGGGTAAAGATGATGAAATTGAGACATTTGTTCCAGGAAAAGAGTTTCAGTTTGCAGAAATAGAGAATTATTATAAGACAGTGAATATATACAAATTCAGCAGTAATTTTTCTAAAACGCATTATGTTCCATTTTTAGAGGCATATCAAAAAGCACTTGGAGAGAACGAGTACTATGAGCAGGTGTTGCGCGTAATCACTATGTTAGATGATTATGAGCTTAAGGCAAAACGCTTGACAGGCCAATTATGGTATGAGATTGATGATGAACGGGATTTAGACATTGCATCACTATTGTTTATGAACGATGGAGATAAACAAGTAAAATTATTATCGGAAAGATACGGGGGATATTGGAGATATTCTCGTCTGATCGATTTTTGCTATTTAGTTAATCCCTATTTTCCACCAAAGAAATTAGTAGATGAAATAAAAGCGAGTTTTGAAACACTGCTTACTCAATATCCGTCTGGACTGAATGTGAATTCTTTTTTGGCAGCAAAAAAATTTGATATACATCCAGATAATATTTTAGTTGGCAATGGGGCGGCAGAGTTGATAAAAGTTTTAATGACTAATTTAGAAGGTAATACAGGAATTATCAGACCGACATTTGAAGAATATAATCATAGATATCCAAACGAAAAGATTGTTATATACAGTCCGTCAAATGAAGACTTTTCATATACTGTATCAGATTTAATAAATTACTTTGGGAACAAAGAGATTAGAAATATTGTCCTTATTAATCCGGATAACCCTTCTGGAAACTATATAAACAAAAAGGAACTTCAAAAATTTATTGACTGGGCAAAAAAGAAAAAAATAACTTTAATTATTGATGAATCATTTGTTGATTTTGCCAATGAACAGAATGTTAGTTTAATTTGCCAGGACATATTGAATGCCAATAAACATCTTTTTGTGGTAAAGAGTATATCAAAGTCATACAGGTTCCACAATTTTCTTTTGACTTTACAAATTTATATTTATTGTAATTATGGTCAGCAAACAGATCTTCAATTTTATCAAAATGATCATATTCTGATCCATCATCTGCTATTACTATTTCAAAAGATATATCTATTTGTTTAAGAATAGAAACCAAAGTCTTTTTCAATTGCTTCCATCTTGGATTATAATTTGCAACAATTACGCTAACTTCTATCATGTCATTTTCTTTCCTTATTTAAAAAGAATTAATTGCTAATTCTTTCAAAACAAATATCTTCGTGTTTTGATATTAAAACAATCATAAATAGTATTAATATAAGGTTCCAATTAAATGAAATATTGTATGTTATTCCTTCCACAAAAAATGCCATAAAGTACATAAAATATCTTTTATTAATCCTGTATGACAATAAGCATTTTTTAATATACCAACAATATCTAAACAGTACAGAAATAAGTCCTGTTCCCCACAAATAATTTATATAATCACATTCTGTAGACCATGGTCCGTGTATTAGCCCCTCCCATTGATTATAGTATGCCGCAAACGGATAGCCTGAGCAGCCTATACCGTATCCAAACAGTATATCTAAAAGGCCTCCTTTTTGAGCTACATCAAATACTGTTGTCCAATATCTTATATGTACTGATGCAGACCCTTCATTTTGCATATGAGATGATGATAAAGAAAAAAACAACGTCTTTATTTTTGTCAATACGATTTCATAAACATATGATTTAGTAATAAAAGCTAATACTGCAATACCCATTGCAGTCATGCTTACTATTATAATCAGTTGAACCTTATTTCTGGATATTTTCTTCTTACATATATTGGTATACAAATCCACTGTCACACATACAGCAATACCGATCATAACCGTTCTACTGCCGCTTATAAGCGAATATATTATGATCCCCAGTTTAATCATTATCGATTCAGAAAAACAATATGTAAAAGCAATTAATGGTGCCATATTTGCAGCGTTCCAGCATAGGCCGGATAATATAATTGAATTTCCTTTCATATGAGAAACGGATTCTCTGGTGACATAGAAAACACCGTCAAATATAATATCATTCAGCGGCTTGCCGCACATATAGTAAATAATAAATTGAAGAAAACTCCATATTAATTGAACAAGTCCGGATACATATATACCATATAAATAGCTTTTTACTTTTTTATAATGTTTTGCGTTTGCGTAAAAAATAAAAACTATAAAATATAACATATACCATATGCCATTTTTTACTTGTTCACTCTTCCATATATCAGGTATATTATTTATTAGACATTTAAAAATGCTAATAAAGGCTAAAAATGTTATGAATGAATATACAACCACATCCGTATTTACAGATATGTTTATATTTGAAATTCCTCTTTTTATCATTGCAGTTAAAATTACTGCAACGATTGAGTATGAAAAAAAGGTAAGACCGCCAATTTCCAGTAGTGGCATAGGCCCTAATAATCCAAAGAAAAACAAGAATTCTTCCTCAGTGGTATACGAATGAAAATATTTTTTTATATCCCTTATCCTTAATCCTTTATCCATTTTCTTTTCCTAGTGTTTTTCTCCGTATCATTCTATTAGCGCACCATGCATAAAAGAGTACCTGAATATAAAATGCATTCGTATAAACCTTATAACAGGTTGTCCAGATATACTTTGAATTTTTTCTGTAATTTTTACACAGCATTTTCATTCCCTTCATATACTCGATAGAAATTGTTCCCTTACTAAAGTGATGCAGCTGTATAGGACTAACATATACTTTATTATTATTTCTGTGTGCATTCATACACATTTCAACGCAGTATAAATGCCAATTATCACATATAACTTCATTAAATTTGTGATGATTCCACGTTTCTCTTTTTAGGCCAAAAAATCCTTCATCAACACAATCCACCTCATATAATGCATCCTGATATGTATATACTAAAGATTTATCAATGACTTCTCCGGATGTTAAATTAGAAATATGATTTCTGCTCGGGTACACTGCGCCTTGTGTTCCAACAATTGTTCCTTCTTCAAGACTTGCAATACATTCTGCGAAAATTTCCAGCTCAAAATTTGTTTTTAAATAAATATCTTGATGTGCAAATATTAACAAATCACCCGTTGCTATCCCGACTCCATAGTTTAGCGCAACCGCCGCGGAACGAAACCTATTTGATGTATTATCTATAGATATCATTTCATGTTTAACTGTTTGATTTTTTAAAGAGTGCAATAATTGTTCCTTAACCTGCTTCTCATTATTATATACACATATTACTGATATATTCATTGCTTCGCTTTCTCCATATATTCAGTATTAGCTTATCAAGGTAATCTGTCAGCTATGCCAGCCTATATGAATATGCTCTTTAATGCATTAAGTAGCTTGTCATTTTCTTCCTCTGCTTTAATTGCAATTCTTATATATTGTCTGCTGTCTTCCAACATTTTATTGTCTAGATTCTTAACAAAAATATTATATTTGACAAACAACGTATTCACTAATTCTTTGGCTGTGATCTCATTTGTGATTTCAATCATAAGGTAATTTGCCTGTGAAGGAATGATCCGTAATTCTTTTATTTCAGATAACTTATCTATAAATCTTTCTCTTTCCAGACGAAATTTTTCAAGTGCTTCAACATAATCTTTCTTATATTTTTCTTCTATT
>Ga0224740_10465_pt1 | contig 11357 bp, 14 predicted proteins | sample LIM_E_Water_Bulk_FD_161634 | JGI IMG/M metagenome (GOLD analysis project Ga0224740, IMG submission 161634) | Enriched cells from gastrointestinal tract of the lab mouse from Pacific Northwest National Laboratory (PNNL), Richland, Washington... | ecosystem: Host-associated > Mammals > Digestive...
GCGGCAGTGGAGGAGGAAGAGGCTTCCCTTAACAAACTGATCGAGGCAAAGGAGCAGGAGATGTACCGTGTTTCCGGTGATATCCAAAATAAGGAAGCGGCAATCAGGGAGTACGAAGCGGATATTGCGGAGCAGAATGATGCGATTAAGGCCCTAGAGGCGGCTGTTGCGGAGGAGCGGAAAAAGCTTGCCGCAGAACAGGGGCGTAAGTATGATGGTGGTATGTTTACTTGGCCTGCCCCTTCTTACACCAGGATTTCCGATGAATACGGAAACAGGATGCATCCTACGTTAGGGATACAGAAGTTTCACAATGGGATTGACATGGCGGCGCCCGGCGGCAGTGCGATTCTTGCCGCTTATAACGGGAAAGTGGTTGCGGCGGATTATAATGGCAGTATGGGGAATTATATTATGATCGACCATGGTGACAGTCTTTACACAATATACATGCATGCATCGGCGCTTTACGTCTCCAAGGGGGCGGAAGTTTCCAAAGGAGATAAGATTGCGGCAGTAGGGAGTACAGGGCGGTCTACCGGGAACCATCTGCATTTCAGTGTCCGGTTGAACGGGAATTATGTGAATCCGCGGAATTATCTGGGATCGTAAATTCTCAGTGAGAATAGAATAAAACAGGAATGGAGAGAGAAGATTGGATAGATCATCGGATTTGGATGCCTTATCAGTGGAGGATGAGGAGAAACGGCAGCAGGAAGATAAGAAACTAGTCCGCAAAAGCTTTTTGAACGGTATGCTGTTTGGCGCCCTTACGGTTTCTTTGATTTTGGTCTGTGCTTATGTGGCGGGGAAAATGGCTTTTGATCTGTTTGCGGTGCGGAAAACCGGCGCCCAGGCAGCACAAGACGGCAGTGTGGTAAGTACGGAGACCATCCAAAAGATGCGCACCATTGAAGAAATGGTAGATGCTTATTATTATGGCGATGAAGTGACCGCTGGGGAGCTTCAGGACGGCGTGTACAAAGGGATGGTAAAGGCTTTAGGGGATCCTTATTCAGAATATTTTTCCAAGGAAGAATTAGAAGATGTGGTAAACAATAACCAGGGGATTTCCTATGGGATCGGAGCGATGATCTCTATCAATACGAATCTGAACACGGCCATGATCAGCGGTGTGTTAGAGGAAAGCCCGGCAATGGAGGCAGGACTTAAGGAAGGCGACATCATTTATAAAGTAGGGGATGAGTTTACTCAGGGAATGAGCCTTTCTAAGGTAGTCAGTCTGGTGAAGGGCAGAGAAGGTACTATCGTGAACCTGACCATTTACAGGGAGGGAGAACCGGATTACCTGGAAATGGAGATTGTCAGGGCCAAGCAGATCGAGACTACCACAGTAGATAGTGGCATGATAGAGGGGCATGACGAAATCGGTTACCTGCGGATCCGGGAATTTGAAGGGGTAACGCCGGATCAGTTTACGGAAGCCATGGCAGTATTGAAAGAAAATGGGATGAGAGGCCTGGTCTTAGACTTAAGGAGCAACCCGGGAGGGGATTTGACAGCAGTGGTGGATGTGGCAAGGCAGATCCTTCCGGCAGGGCTTATCGTTTATACAGAGGATAAAGCAGGAAACAGGAAAGAGTATACCTGTGACGGCACCCATGAATTGCAGATGCCGCTGGTAGTGCTGACCAATGAGTATTCCGCAAGCGCTTCCGAGATCTTGGCGGGGGCGATCAAGGATTATAATAAGGGTACGTTGATCGGAACCACTACCTTTGGGAAAGGGATTGTGCAACGGATCAACAGGCTGAAGGACGGAACGGCGATCAAGCTTACGGTGAGCGCATACTTTACGCCTTCCGGGAAGAATATCCATGGGATAGGAATCAAGCCGGATATCGTGCTGGAATATGATGATGAGGCTTATGAGGCGGACGGAACGGATAATCAGGTAATGAAGGCGATTGAGGTATTGGAAGGGAAAATTGGATAAAAAATATTGGATATGAACGCCGTTCTTTCAAGGGCGGTCATCAACACATGGCGCAACGGATGTGTTAGATGTAGACAAAGACTTCCCCCAATTGCAGGGAGTAGCTTGATAGAGGTAAAAATGGCTAAATAAATGACCGGAGCATTTGCATAGGCGGCTCCGGTCTCTTTTAATGTATGGTTCTTTGTAACTGCGCAAAACTACCCGTATCTTGCGGCTCATGTTCTGTACCTCACTTTCTGCGGCTTTATTTCCTCTGTCCTTAACAGATTACCCCTTTTGGCTCAGTCAATGGAAACAGTTTACAGACATTCGCTGCATTCAGATAGCATTTCACAACAAAACAGGTTGCTTGAATAATTCAGGCAGATTACAATGGCCGTAGGCTGCGGCTCCGCTACAGAACCGGCTGTTAAAACAGAAGAAGCCCGGTCAGGTGAAATATTGCCGGAAGAAATTTTTGGAGAGGATACCAGTTTTTATATGAAAAAGAAATTTATACTGATGTTTATGATTACTTTGGTAATGGGAATGACCGCCTGCTCATCAGAATCAAAAGAGGATTCCGTATCTGTAGAGACTGATTTCCGGCAGGAAACGGATAAGGAAGAAAACACCGTGTGCGATCCCATTGCCGGAATTGTTGAAAAGTATGAAGGTAACACAATCACAATCAAAAACCCGGATGATGACATGCTCTATTATTTTTCTACGGAGAATGCCCAGATACTGGAAGGTTTTTCCACGGAGAGTGCTCAGGAAGCAGAAGGAGATCCTTCGATTGCCGTGGGCGACAAAGTGGAGATCAGCTACCGGGGGCTGATTGACTTTGATGAAGAGCACCCAGATGAAGCTGTGAAGATTGTAGTGATTACGGTTGAATAACTTTTTTACACGGGAATCCCATTGTGAATGGCAATGAGATTGCTTTCTTCTGGACTGCTTTGCCAGGGAATAGAAAACATATATCTTGACAACTGTCTTTTTTATGTCTTATGCTGTACTTGTTTATATAATACAGTATAAGATACAAAGGCGGTGATGGTTTGGAGATTGTTGTAAGTAATAAAGTAAGTCGTCCTCTGTATGAGCAGATTGTGTCGCAGATAAAAGGACAGATTATGAGTGGAGAACTGAAGGCGGGTGAGGCGATTCCCTCTATCCGCTCTCTGGCAAAGTCGCTGCAGATCAGTGTTCTGACCGTGCAGAAGGCATATGACATCCTGCAGGAAGATGGCTTTATTGAAACGACAGCCGGAAAAGGCTGCTATGTATCTGTTAGGAATCAGGACTTCTATTTGGAAGAACAGCAAAAAAAGATAGAGGGCTGTTTCAATGATGCAATAGAAATAGCCCGTATGAGCGGAATACCGCTTGATAAATTAGTCAGCTTATTAACATTATTGTATGAGGAGGAATACAAGGAAGATTAGCGATGGCGGCAATTATCCGGATTTCCGTTGCATCTTCCCACATTACCAGTGACCTGGAGAAGATTGCCGATTATATCGTGTTTATCCATGAAGGAAAGGTCGTTTTTGAGAAGCTCAAAGATAAACTGACCGAGCGGTATGGCATCATCAAGTGCGGTGCGGCGCAGTTTGATGCACTGGATAAATCCGATATCATTGCGCACCGCAAAATGGACTATGAATGGAAGATCCTGGTTTCAGACCGGAAAAAATGCAGAAAAAGTATCCGAAGGCCATGGTTGTTCCGGCAACGATTGATGAGATTATGCTGCTTTATGTAAAGGGGGAAAAGGGATGAAAGGTGTTTTGGGCTTTGGCTTATCCTTTTTGCTGGAAACCAGCGCACTTCTGGTTTTGACTTTGGCTGCCGCCACAACAGCAGCCTTTATCAGTATTACCAGTGATGCGAGTTCCAAATGGAATAAAAATGTTATTACCATGCCGGTATCAAGGAACCAGATCATTGATGAGAAGTTTTCATTTTACATCCTGCTTGCCGTATTGGGATTGCTTACTGCACTGATTCCCTGTGCTGTCCTTGCGTGCTTCGGTACGGATATAACGCTTCACTCGCTATTACTGTACAGCTCTATCGGGATAAGTGCTACCCTGCTGGCTGGCGATATCATGACGAGGAGGTGGCGCATTGATCCGTATTGCAATCTGTGATGATGAAAAACACATGTCTGATCATATAAGGTCTTTTGTTTCTGATTTTTTTCGTAAAAAGAACCGGGAGATCAGTCTCCGTATGTTTTCCAGCGGCGAAGAGCTGTTAAGCTGCAATGGGCAGATCGACATCCTGTTTCTGGATATCCAGATGAAGGAAATGGACGGTATGGAAACGGCAAGGAAGCTGAGGGCTGGTCAGTTCCGTGGAGTTTTAATCTTCATTACGGTGCTGAAAGAGATGGTATTCCAGTCTTTTGAGGTACAGGCCTACGATTATCTGGTCAAGCCGGTGGATAAAAAACAGTTTGAAAAGACCATGGAGCGCCTTTACACTTCCATGCAGAATGCCAGCGAATACAGCCTGCTGGTGCAAAAGGGATATGAGGGGCGCGTCATCCCAAAGGATGAGATTGTCTTCTGTGAGATCATAGACCGGAAAATATATCTGAACCTGGTTTCCGGCGATGTTGTTGACTATTATGAACGGATTGAAAATTTGGAAACAAAGTTAGACAAGCGTTTTTACAGATGCCACAGGAGCTATCTAATCAATTTGAAACATTTAAAAGGCTATAAAAACGGAACTGCCTGTATGGATAATGGCAAAGAGATTCCCGTATCACGGCTGCGGAGCAAGGAGTTCTCCGGCGTTGTTCTGCAATATATGAAAAATATATAAGAGTTTTTATATACGGGGGCAGGTAACATGGTTGAGTATTTAGATTTTATCAACATATATATTATAGGCCTCATTGAGGGGGTCTTTCAGTTTTATTTCCTGGCCAAAATCCTGGAAAAGAGACTTTTGTTCCCATTCTATTTCCTGTTTGGAGTATGTGCGGTGATTGTCACCCGCTTCCTTTCAGTTGGCACGGTGACTGGCTTCGTGGTGATGGTATTTCTTCTTACGGTATGTGGGATTCTGGTCTGCCATGCGGATTTTAAGTCTTCCCTTCTGTATGCAGCCCTGACAATTGAAATCATGCTGCTCTGCTATGGGATTGTGAAATCTCTGATAGGCCTGTTATACGCATGGCTGCCATATTTTTTCTATAATACGGCCGGTATTGCGGCCATGCTGGCCAGTGAGGCCGTTTCACTTTTTCTGACAGGGGTTTGTTACTATATGGTGTATCGCTATTTTTCCAGGGATGTTTTTTATCCAAGGGATGCAACGCATCCCGTTCATACCACATCGGAAATGCAGCAAATGTTTCTGGTTTTTATTCCGATCCTGATGATTTTTATTATGAGTGAGTACATTAATACGCTTTCATTTGATTACCAGTATGTGGTCTTTGAAGAGGACGGATATTTCGAGTATCTGCTCAGTCACTGGCAGCTGCTCGCAATGCATCTTTTGGGACTTTTAAGCCTGTTCTGCATTTTGTTCTCTTATAAGAAGCTACAGCAGAATTTCCGCCTCAGCACTGAAATTTCACTGCTGGAACAGGAAGAGTATTCCCTGAACCGGTATGTGGAGGAAGCAAAGACCCGTTACGATGAAACAAAGTCGTTCCGCCATGACATCAGGAACCACATCGCAGTGGTGAAAAATCTTCTGCAGAGCGGGAAAATGGAAGAAGCGGTAAGCTATATGGAAGATATGGATGATATAGCGGAAAAAATGTCATTCCCCTGCAGTACCAATAACCCGGTAGTGGATATTTTGGTGGGAAATAAGCTGGGGATAGCCAAAAGCATGGGGATCGATGTGGACTGTTCCCTCCTTTTGCCATATCCCTGCAGTCTGCGTGACATTGATATCTGTATTGTCCTGTCAAATGCACTGGATAATGCCATCCAGGCATGTAAATGCCCGGATGGCATAGAAAAATATATCCATGTGTCCGGGCGTATCCAGGGAGATTTCCTTATGATGGAAATAGAAAACAGCTTTCATGGGAAAGGTGCGTTCAAAAAAGGAACAGGCCTGTCGAATGTAAAGAAGGTGGCTGAAAAATATGGCGGTGCCATGAGTATAGAGACACAGGAGAATAGATTTGTCCTCCATGTGCTGCTGATCATTTCACAGCACCCAGAAGGTATCCTGCGGCAAATGGAAAGGATGACTGTTCCGGGGAAGGCGCAGGTAGAAAACGAGTTAAGCCAGAAAGACAATGATACCTACAGGCGGCAGAATGCTTCTGTATGAGAATAAAGAGATTCGAATTTTTAGTGTATAATACAGGGAGATGATGGTAAATGCGCACTGTTTTCCGGTAGTGTAGAAATCATAGCGGCAACTGGACTTTTTAAAAGGATTATGTACGGAAAAATTCAAATGGAGGTACAATTATGCATGCGAAAACGATGGAAGGCCGCATTGGACGGGAAGACTGATTCTGTTCGGATTGGTGCAGACAACGGCATCTCTGTAGAAGAAACAGTGAATGCTATTAAGATGGAACCTGTAATCTATACGAAAACCGGGGAAGCATTTAAATCGGAATCTGGCACAAATATTTCTGCTTCAGAAGGAATGACAGAAGCTGTTAATAAATTTATTCCGATTTTTGTAGGATTACTTCTTATACTGCGCGGTCTGTTTTGGATTGTTGATGGAAAAAATGGAAACAAGAGAAGCTATTTCTTTGGCATAGCGGCCATTGTGATTGGAATCATCATGTTCGTAACCGTGTTTTTACAGATTCTGTAAGGCGGGACATAGATTCAGAAAGTTCTGAATTTATGTAATCATTAGAGAGGAGAATGGCAATGAGTAAATATAACGCTTTGTGGGAATATGTGCAGAAAAGCGGAAAAGAATCCTTTCAGTTGACCTTTGAGGAGATTCAGGAGATTGCGGGGGTACCGATTGACCACGCTTTCCTGAAATATAAAAAGGAATTGGCGGACTATGGTTATCAGGTTGGGAAAATATCCATGAAAGGGCAGACCGTGTGCTTTCATAAGGCAGACTGACTGCTTTACATATTGAAACAATTTGTCACGCGCAAGAGAATATTATGAACGATAGTCTAAGTTTATGTGTTCTCTATTTGTAGAAACTGCTGCATGGGTCGCAAAAGAACTGAACAAAACAGTAAAAGAATTACCAAAGGATACAAGTGAAATACTGTAAGAAATATAAACTTTGAGTGTTAGATTATAAAAAGGAAAAAATGTTAATTCAATAACACATCCGAAACTTCTCATTTGTCGAGAAGACATATATTAAAAAGAAACGGGTGCTGATTGAGGTGCTGGATATGGAAAGAAAAATAAAATGCAGATCAGCTAATTTATGCACGGTAATCTTCCTGCTTTGTTTGTAAGGTTTGTAGAATACTTTTTGATTGAAACAGATCAAACGGCTATTGGGAAGCCTTTGCTTTGCCGTTTCTTTTGGATTGGAATTAGGGATTTTAGCTCTGCAAGGCAATCCTGCGCATTTGGAAATCTATATTGGCAGTTTTTCTTTAACCGGTTCTCAAATAAAGAATACAGAGTTCGTTTTTTTTCTGCTATGCATACTATTCAATATCGTCAATGTGTGGATGGAGGAAGGTATTTTCCGCGGTCTGTTTATGAAAATACTTTCCGAAACAAAGCCATTTATGGCAGCGAATTTTTTTGCCGCGTTTTTATTTGGAATTTGGCACATTGTAATGCCGATCAGAAGCTATGTAAATGGCGAAATGTCGTTTGCGGCAATGGTCCTGATGGGTATCGGTTATATTATCCTTGCCGGAATTATGGGAATCAAATGGGGGCTTCTTTGACGCATTACGGGAAGCCTATGGGCAGGTCTTGGCGATCATTTATTCAATAATACAGTTGCTGCCAATATGCTGCATGTCGTTTCGCAAAATGGCGTGGACGAATTACAAATTGTCCGAATCATGGCTGCGCAGATTATTTCCTTCGTTTTTGTGTTGATGGTTTATTATTACAAGAACGGAAAAGGAAATAGATAGAAGCCTGCATGGGACTTGGGATTTAGAAAAAAGAGTTTGATCAATGGGCTTAAAAAATACGGTATCATTGAAGAACTTTATGTGTGGGACAAAGAAGGAGAAATTCAATGGGCAATTTAAAAGAATTAGGGAAACTGATGAAAGAGCATCCTATCATTATTGTTGTAACATTAGCAGCGATGGCTGTGGGCGCAATTTTGGGAGCGGTCGCGTTTGATCAGGGGTGGTTAGGATGACTTTTACTTATGTAAATGCAGGTTGAACAATACGGAGGCAATAGAGTATGGAACTTGTAAAACTGACACACGAAAATATTGATAAAGAACACATCAGTTGTGCAATCTCCAATAACAGGGATATTCAGGTCATGTCCAAAAAGAACTGACTGAAAGACAGGCTGGACGAGGGGATCGTATTCTTAAAAGGCAATGTCCGGGGAAAATGCTTCATTGAATATATCCCTGCGGAATATGCATGGGCGCCCATCAAGGCGGAGGGATATATACATCGACTGCCTGTGGGTATCCGGACAGTTCAAGGGGCATGGATACTCGAACCTCCTGCTTGAAGCGTTCATCGAAGACAGTAAAGAGAAAGGGAAAAAGGGGCTTGCGATTCTGTCCTCCAAAAAGAAAATGGGATTCCTCTCCGCTCCAAAGTATATGAGCTATAAGGGATTTCAGACAGCGGATACGGCAGAGCCTTATTTGAGCTGATGTACCTGCCATTTGAGGAGGATGCCTCCATTCCCTGTTTCCGGAATAGCGTGAGCAGGCAGAAAGATATGCCGGAAGGATTTGTGCTGTATTACACAAACCAATGCCCCTTTGCCCTTTACCCTTTACACCCTTTTCCCTTTTCCATGACGGGCAGTTTGTGACACGATTATATAGAATGGTGCAGATCCATAGATGTAAACACGAAAGAGGAAACGGTGAACGACTTCCTGAAGGATCTCGGCCATTGCGATTATAGCGTTCGTTCGTCAGAGAGAAGAAAAGGCTTTGCTGCAGAAATGCTGCGGCAATTACCCGGAATGGCGGAGTCTATCAGCGCAGCTTTGAAATGGATGGAGAATGGACGTTTATAGGTTTTACCGAACCTGAGAGAAATAGTAAAAAGGAACTGTTAAAGATTGTTGCAGATGTAAAAGAATTTCTTCCGAATGCAGGATGGAAAAGAACAAAAGTTCGATTTTTGTCTATACAAACTTAGTGATTTGTGGTAAGATAAAAAAGTTCTTTCAGTGTTGCTTTGTCTGCATGGAATTACAGAGGTACGCCAAGGAGCAAAAACAGCAAACCAGGCGTCTTTTTTACTATGAAATCAGAGGTGAGTATTTGTGCAAAATGAACAAAAATGCTTTAAACTTCACTCGGAATACCAGCCCACAGGCGACCAGCCTGCGGCTATAGAAGCTTTGGTCAAAGGCTTTAAAGAAGGCAATCAATTCCAGACTTTACTGGGTGTTACCGGCTCCGGAAAGACCTTTACCATGGCCAACGTGATCGCGCGGCTGAACAAGCCCACATTGGTCATAGCGCACAACAAGACTTTGGCTGGACAGCTTTACGGGGAGTTTAAGGAGTTCTTCCCGGAAAACGCAGTGGAATACTTTGTGTCCTATTACGATTATTACCAGCCGGAAGCCTACGTGCCTTCTTCGGATACTTATATAGCCAAGGATTCCTCGGTAAATGACGAGATAGACAAATTGCGCCTTTCGGCTACCGCTTCCTTGTCGGAGCGGCGGGATGTGGTAGTGGTTGCCAGTGTGTCCTGTATTTACGGCCTGGGAAGCCCGGACGATTATCAGGAAATGATCGTGTCACTGCGGCCGGGGATGACCAAGGATCGTGATCAGGTGCTGCGGGAACTGGTGGACATCCAGTATGACAGAAATGATATGGATCTTGGCAGAGGGTGCTTCCGGGTCAGAGGCGATGTGGTGGAGGTTTACCCGGCACAGGGCGGAGACCATTTGATCAGGATTGAGTTTTTCGGGGATGAGATTGACCGGATTGCATTGACGGACCCTCTTACCGGACAGGTGCAGGCAACTTTGGGGCATGTGGCGATTTTCCCTGCATCCCATTACGTGGTTCCCCAGGAAAAGATCAACGCTGCCTGTATCAATATTGAAGCGGAATTGGAGGAGCGCATCCGGTATTTTAAAAGTGAGGATAAGCTTCTGGAAGCCCAGCGGATTTCTGAGCGTACCAATTTTGATATAGAGATGCTTAGGGAGACCGGATTTTGCTCAGGTATCGAGAATTACTCCCGGCATTTGGCGGGGATGCCGGCGGGGGCAATGCCCCATACACTGATGGACTATTTCGGGGATGATTATCTGATCATCATCGACGAATCCCATATGACGATCCCGCAGATTGGCGCTATGTACGTAGGTGATCGTTCCCGGAAGACCACGCTGGTGGATTATGGATTCCGGCTTCCATCGGCGCTGGATAACAGGCCCTTATGTTTTGCGGAGTTTGAGGATCATATTGACCAGATGATGTTTGTGTCGGCAACTCCGGCAGCTTATGAGTGTGACCATGAATTACTTCGGACGGAGCAGATCATCCGGCCTACCGGGCTTTTGGACCCGGAGATCTCCGTGCGCCCGGTAGAAGGGCAGATCGATGACCTGATCGCGGAAATCCGTAAAGAGACAGATAAGCATAACAAGGTATTGGTGACTACCCTGACTAAGCGTATGGCGGAAGATTTGACGGATTATATGAACGATGTAGGGGTTCGGGTGAAATACCTCCATTCAGATATCGACACTCTGGAGCGGGCGGAGATCATCCGGGATATGCGTCTGGATGTGTTTGACGTGCTGGTGGGGATCAACCTTTTGCGGGAGGGGCTGGATATTCCGGAGATCTCGCTGGTGGCAATTTTAGATGCGGATAAGGAAGGGTTCCTGCGTTCGGAAACTTCCCTGATCCAGACCATAGGCCGTGCGGCAAGAAATGTGGAAGGGCATGTGGTCATGTATGCGGACCGAATGACGGATTCCATGCGGGCAGCCATTGACGAGACCAACAGGCGGCGTGCCATCCAGCAGAAATATAATGAAGACCATAACATTACCCCGCAATCCATCAAAAAGGCAGTTAGAGATCTGATCAGTATATCAAGAGTGATTGCTAAGGAAGAGCTGCAGTTTGAGAAAGATCCTGAATCCATGAGCAAGGCAGAATTGGAAAAGCTCATCGGCAAGATTGAAAAGCAGATGAAAAAAGCGGCGGCGGATCTTAATTTTGAGGCGGCGGCAGAACTCAGGGATAAGATGGCGGAACTAAAGAAAAAATATAACGAACTGGA
>Ga0224740_10466_pt1 | contig 11347 bp, 10 predicted proteins | sample LIM_E_Water_Bulk_FD_161634 | JGI IMG/M metagenome (GOLD analysis project Ga0224740, IMG submission 161634) | Enriched cells from gastrointestinal tract of the lab mouse from Pacific Northwest National Laboratory (PNNL), Richland, Washington... | ecosystem: Host-associated > Mammals > Digestive...
CTCGCCGGCCTTCAGCTTGAATTTCAATCCGCTGCCGGTCTCGGTCACCTGGCTGGTGCAATCCGCGTCATTTTTCTTTGCGGTGAAGCCGGTGGGAGTGCCAGCCGTGTACTTCACGGTAAAAGCCCATTCATCGCTGGCAGAAACACCCTCGCCGGCTTTCTTCGTCACCTCCAGCCAGGGCTTGGCGGGATCGTCTGTCTCAAAGTTGAAGGGAGAGAAAATGTGCAGGCCGAAGGAACGCCGCTCATTGAAAATGGTATCCCGCATAGGCCGGGCGTACTGGATGGTGTCTACATAGCTGTCGCACTCCCGGAAGCCGTTGGTGGAGTGCAGTTCCTCTCCGGTGGGAGTGCCGTTTTCATCCAGCGGGTATTCCACGAACTGGTTATCCTTGGCCTGACGCATCCGCCGGGCCATATTGACCATGGTAGAGGACTGATCGTAGATCAGGGTGTACTGGCCGGAGCCCTCATTGTTGTAAAGGCTATAGGCCATCATCTCCCGGAGGGTATAGGCCCGGCGGTAGCCGTCCGGGTCTTTGACAATAGCTCCGGTCTCCACGATGATCCGGTACTTGGTGCGCAGATTGCCGTCCGCGTCGTGGACATACTCGGACCAGCGCTCCATCGCCTCATCCTTGCTCCAACCGCCGATTCCCTCGTTGGAGCTCAGGCGGTTCAGCAGGTACAGGAAAGCGTTGTTGGCCTTATAGCGATAGGTAATCCGCCGCTTTTACTATCCTCATAAGAGAACAGCAGTCAGAGCGGATTTTCCCCCGCTTCGCACCGTGCATGCGACTTTCACCGCACACGGCGCTCCATCAATGCAGATTGATTGTTGCGTGTATGTGAAGGAACCAGTTTTTCCCTATAACCGATAATTTTCTTCTGTGCTTTTCCATCAAATTCGCTGATATCTTGGCTGGGATTATTTACCGCTATGAAGCATTTCTTATGGAGCGAAACCAGGTTGTTGACACGGTTCACCTTGTCCAATGGAAGATGTGGGTTAATGCGATGCGCCCATGGCGTACAGTCAATGAGCCAGCCGCCACAGACACGGCACTTGAGCTTATCACGATTGAGGGTATAGGCCCTATTCATAATAAACTCGAAATTGTTGAGTTTCCCCCATTTGCCATGGCTGATGGCCCGCGCCGATTTGTCCGAATACAGCTCATCAAACCGCGCATTGATACGCTTATGTTTCGTGCGCTCAAAGTTGATTTGCCGTCCTTCTTCGGTATAAGGCGTTTCAGCTTGATTTTTGAGGGGCGTTTTTTTCCACTTGCAAAAGGTGAGTGCAGTAAAGCCGATGTAGATATCGCGGTATTTGACAGAGGGAATCTTCTGTTTATACTTCTGGTGTACGCGGGGAAGGTTCTGCACTTCTTTAGCTGGGATCCATTTCCCCTTATACTGTTTTAAGCGGCGTTTTGCCGTGAGCTGTAACCAGCTGCTGTATTTTTTCATGGATATGTTCACCCACGTACAGCATTGATAGTATTGAATCATCCCTCTGACCTGGCTGTTGATACGGTTTATCGCACCAATCAGCTGTTCCCGGCTATAATTGCGCGGGATTTTCTTAATATCTTCCGCGATTTTCTCAGCTTTCCGCTTTAATCGGTTTCGGTCTGGAATCGTTCTTGAGATATAGCCTTTGCGGGATTTTCCTTGAACCATTTTGTACTCATAGCCTAAGAATTTGATGTACTTCTTACGGATATCTGTTATCAGCGTTTTCTCTTGGGATAGTGTCAGCTTCATCTTATTTTGCAGAAAGGTTTGCAGCCGGGTTTTCCAATCCTTAGCGTGGGCGCGAGTGTCAGTGACGATGACAAAATCATCCGCGTACCGCACAAGATAGCCTGGAATGAGGTCGCTCCTTTTGCGTATTGCGGTAATCTTCGTGGCTTGCGAGGAATATGGATATTTGGTTTTCTTGCGTTCCCACTGTTTAGTGACCCATTCATCCATGATATCCAGATAGACATTTGCTAACAGTGGGCTGATGAGTCCGCCTTGGGGCGTCCCCTCTTCGTTCGTTTCACACTCATCCATAACCCCGGCTTTCAGCATGGCTCTGATGATTTGCAATACCCGTCTGTCTCTCACACCCATGTGGTATAGGCGTTTAAGAAGAATAGCGTGGTCAATGCGGTCAAAGCATTTGCTGATATCGCCCTCGACAATCCAGTAGCAGCCCGTGTGGTACGTCAGGTATTTCACTCGTTCCAATGCCATGGGTGCGTCCCGCATGGGACGGAAACCGTAGGAGTGGGCAAAGAACTGTGCCTCGAAGATTGGTTCCAGCACAAGCCTCATGCACTCTTGCACGATTCTGTCCCGTATGGTGGGAATGCCCAGCGGTCGTTTTTCGGCTTTTCCCGGTTTGTCGATGTATACCCGGCGTATTTTCTGCGGCTCATAATGCCTGAACGCTTTTTGGATATCCTTGACCACCCACGGGAATGGCTTATAAAGATAATCCTTGCGCATGGTCTTGGAATCCACGCCGGGCGTTTCACTGCCCCGATTGCTCTTGATGTTGTGGATTGCTGTAATAATAGTTGCTTCGGCTGACATGATTTCCAGCAGGCCCCTGAACGCTGGCCTTCCGCCTGCGTCATAGGCCTCCTTACTGTGCTGATACAGTTTATCCTGGATTTCGCGTAGTTCTGTTTCGGTTTTTGGGTAGTCGAATTGTTGTGCCATACGCACCGCCTCCTCTCTGGATTTGGTGTTTCTGGTGTCAGTCAGGTATGCCTACGGCTTCCTCGACTTTCTGTTCACATACGAATCTGCACTGACTATGCCCCTTCGCTCCGTCCGCCTTATTATTGCGGACATCATCGCTACTACGGGCTGCTGCCCCATGGATTAGCGGGTCATTTCCTACCCGCGCGGCGGAGGTGTCACTCCATAACTGCGCCAGTTTTACTGGTGCGCCGCCCATGGTTCCTCTGTTCCCTATGCTTTAGCTTTACATTTCGGTTTTAGCCCGTCCCTATAGCCCGGCTGTCATCTTTGACTTGTGTGATATTCTGCCAAAGACATTCGACCTTATTGGTTTTCTGCCGTTTTCCGCGTATACAGACATCAACGGCGACAGCACCCCACATGGGGCGGATGGCTGTATCATCATCCTTACAATTACGAGCCGTACATTCAAGATTTACGTCAGTTGCAACAAAACATTCTGGGCATGACCGATTTATAGCCTCCTGCGGCGTGTGTCCATTTCAGAACACACCTCCGCTCTTCACCGAGCTTCACACATCCCATATGACACTATGGGTGCATGTCGGAGTATTAGAGTTTTGTTTCCCGTCACACCGGGATTGGCAGGAATTGCACCTGCTGAATCAAGCATAGAGTTCATAATTCTTGATTGTTTCAAGAGTTACGCCTTGTTTTATTGCGTATTTCTACGCAGATTGTCAAGGAACAGAGCGCACATACACCTTATAAATATTGCCGGGGGTGACGGACTCGGCGTCGGTGCCCCACATGGAGGTATAGTCGCCATCCTCCCAGCCTGTGGACCAGGAGCCGGAATTGCAGTGGAACATCTGCTCTTTCTCCTGGTCGGAGATGCCGGCCGCCGCCTGGAACTCATCGGCGGTGGTCACCCAATTTTTGTTGCCGCCGGCGGTGGCGTCATAGGAGTAAACAGTGCCTCCGATCAGCTGGGCGGCGCCGCTGCCCATTCCGTTATACTGCATGGCGCAGGAGTTGTACCAGGTTATATCGCTGCGGCACTTGTCGGCGGACCAGCCGTTGCCCCACACGACATTGAGGGGGGTGCCAACCACGTGCCACGTGCTCCAATCGTTCGTATTGAGATCGGTGACGACGCCCTGGGGAAACTCGATCAGGGTAAAGCGGAGAAAGGTCCTCTCAGGGTCGGTGGACCAGGCCACATTGGAGGTGGTGGGCTTCTTGCCGCCCGGACTGCCGGGGTTGTAAGCGCCAACGCCGCCAGTCGGGTCACTGGCACTCACTCTGGCAGGCGCACGCTGGACGGACCGCGGATAGAACATGGTCAGCGTCACGCTGGGGTCGGCGCTGTAGGCTCGGTCAACGGAGAAGGGCAGGTCGTAACTGAGGTCGCTCAGGCTGTCGTCTGCTGTTTCGTACTCCGTCCAAGCGTCAAATTTTGTATAGGTCACCCCGTCCAGGGTGTAGTCCTGGGCAGAACTGCCCTTGGCCCGGCTGACGCTCACGGTCTGGCCGCTCTGACGGACCACCAGCGTCTCACCGCTGGCCATCGCCTCTTTCTGGAGCAGAGCCAGCTGTTCGGCCAGGGCATAGTTGCCGGGAATGACATATTCAAACCGGGTCAGACGGGAGTTAAACTGCTTACTGCCGTCCGACTCGTAGGCGATGCTGGGGAGCACATCGGGCAGATTGACCAGGACGCTGTCCTTATCCACCCAGCCGGTGCTATCCAGGTTGCCGCCCGTCCAGCCGCCGTCCTGGTAGCCGACCTTCAGCCGGTCGCCGCCCTTGTCCTCCAGAAGAGCGAAGGGCACAGCGGCGGGGATGGCGGCGGCCTGGGTACTGCCGCTCTCGGTCTTGTAAACAGTGAGAGCCTCGTCACCGCCGTTCCAGGCAGTGGTGCCCGCGATATTCAGCTCAAAGCTACCAGTGGGGGCGTAAGGGTTAGTATCCGTGGCGAAGGCAGAAACCGGGAATATACCGGCCATCATAACTACGGCCAGCAGACCGGAAATTGCCCTTTTCCAGTGAGATTTGATGTTTTTTATCACGAATTTGTTCCTCCTTAATCAGGTTTTGGATACAAAGAAAGGGCCGCACATTTTGTGCAGTCCTTGCGGGAATCAGGTTTTATTTGTTGGCGCCGGTGGGCCAGCCCATGACGCTGTCTCCGGTGTAGGGGGTGTTCTCGGGGTAGCGGGTCCAGACCTCCAGGTGGTAGCTCTTGCCCTCGCCCCGGTAGCAATCCAGATTGTCTCTCCCGTAGGGATTTTCCCGGTCCGGCCACTGGACTGTCTCACCGGCGTTGCCGTCCGTGATGTGGAAGGCGTTTTTCTCGTTGGGGGATTCCAGGGCGACGGTCACATGCCAGACCTTGCCGGTCTCATTGCGCACCATGAAGATGATATCCCCTGGCCTGATCTGGGACAGGTTCTCCAGCCTGCGGGCGGGGTTGGCCTCGTCGCCGAAGATGAGGGAGCTGACCATGCTGGCGTAGCCGCTGCACCCGTAGGTCTCGCTGACCCGGTAGGCGTCCATGACCTGGCGGGCCTGGGTGCAGGGGACCTCGTTTTTGTGGGTGCCGGGGGTTTTCCGGGTGCCCCAGACCGTCCCGGTGGGCCAGTCCTGTTCAATCTGCCGAAGCAATTCCAGCACATTTTCCTCTGTGACGGCTTTGCCGTTGGCCAGCGTAGTCTCGACGGAGGTTGACATACTGGCCTCTGCGGGGACCTGGGCGGCCAGGGCGGTGGGGGTGCAGAGGGTAAGCAGCATACTTGCCGTCAGGGCGATAATGGTTCCTTTTTTCACAGTGTTGTCCTCCTTTTGATATGGTTGTGGGGCTTTTGCAACCGCAACCATACCACAGAAGGGGGCCGAAGTCGAATATTATCGGCAGACAGCTTTACTGCTCCAGAGCCGTGACCTTCCAGCGGAAATCCCGTTCATCCCGGACGCAGGTGAACAGTGTGATCCGGTCGTCATTGGTGGCGGCGGTGCCGCTGGTGTCCGTCTCGGAGACCTTCTCCACGCTGGTGACGGCATAGGTCCGGGTGCCCAGCTTGGTGGTGAGGGTGATGGTGTCTCCAGGCTCCAGAGTGTGGATTTTCCCGAAGTGATTGTTCACACCTCGGTTGTGCCCAGCAACGCAGACATTTCCATCCCAAATGCTGGTCTCGGTGAAGTGTCCGGCACCCTTGGCCAGGGTCTTGCTGTCCGTGCCCTGGTAGACCTTGACGGACAGGCCGATGGCGGGGATCTTCAGCGTCCCCAGGTGGCCGCCGCTGTAGTAGAGATCATCGGTGACCTCGGTGAAGCCCACGGTAGTACCGCCCTGCACGATATTGCTGGGGCTTCCAGGAATCTGTGTCATGGTGATACTACCCGAGCCGGGGGCCTGGGTTCCATTGTCGATAGCGGGGTAGTTGACGCTGCCCACCTGGTTGACCAGCCCGCCGTTCAGCGCTCCGGGGACAAGGTTGGGGGTCAGAGCCTCGCCGCTGCCGGGGAGGTAGCTGGTGGGACTGCCAAAGCCGGGAGGCACCAGGGCCACGTTTTTACTGCGATCCACGTTGGGGTCCTCCTGGGTGTAGGGGGCGTCCTGGCTGGTGGGTCTGCCGAACAGATAGTCCTCCGGGGCATCGTAGGTATATTCCAATGCGCTGGCCTGGCCGACGCACATGGCACACAGAGCTAAAGTGAGCAGAATTTTGCGAAATTTCAAGAGATCATCTCCTCTCACGAATCTTTTTGAACACAAAAGCTCCGCCGACAGCCACCACAGCCACCAGACCGATGATCAGAAGGGGCCGTTTCACAGCAGCGAAGTTGATAGCAGTACCAGAGCTGGCATTGGCGTCCTGTGAACTGTCAGGTGCCCCCTCCGGGGCCTCCACGCTGCCGAAGGTGGCGGTGTAGGTGACCACATCGCAGCCCGTCTTGGCCACCTCGCCGGTGTAGTTGGCGGACACGGTGTAGCCGGTGGCGTACTTGCTGGAGGTGGTGCCGGTGTACTTGGCGGTGGCGGTGTAGCGGATCATGGGGTTGCCCTCGCCATCCGTCTGAGTGGAGTTGCTCCACTGGACGTCCGCCAGAGTGAGGGTCCTGCCTTTGTCCTCCACCGTCTTGGGGATCAAGGACAGGTCAGCCTCCGACAGATTGGGGTAGGTGCGGGAGGCGGAGACGCTGCCTGTCCTGGTGGCGTAGCCGTCCGTGGTCACCTGGACGGTGGTGTGGTCCAGGTGGAGGGTGCCGGTGTAGCCGTCCTCGGTGGTGACCTCCAGCTCCGCGTCCAGCTGCTGGAGGACAGCCTCCATGTTGTTGGTATCGCTGGCCTGGGTGATGGTGTGGATGTAGGGCTTGGTGTCCACCCCCACCTCGTCCTTCTTGGTCATGTCCAGCAGATAGTACAGCCGCCCACCCCGGACAAAGTCCTCCGTGGGGATACCGCCGGGGTCGTCGTCCAGGGACAGCTGATACACCTTGTCGATGCGGAGCTCATCCAGAGGGCCGTAGGTGTACTCCTCCACCGAAATGGGATAGTAGCAGCTGTCTTTGCCGGGGGCGGGCTCCTCAGCGGCGAAGACCGGGGCAGACAGGGTGGTGCAGAGGATCAGTGCGGTAATAAGCAAAGAAAGTGCTTTTTTCATCTTTTTGACTCCTTTTTAATCTTCATATCCGTGGAGTTTTTGGTTATCTGGCGTCGTGGCGAACAGTGGGGGCACCCCGCTGGGGCGGAGCGATGGTCTTTTCGATGGAGCCGCCGATTTGCTTGCTCATGTCCTGGATGTTGCTCAGGAGCTTTTGACGGTTCTGGGTCTGCCACCCCTGGTAGAGGTCGGGCAGCCCGGACAGGTCGGGTGCCTCCCGCTCGATCCCAAAGCGGCGGCACAGAACACAGGACACGCTTTGGGCGCTCAGATCGTAGCTCTCCCGGCGATAATTCTGGTTAAAACCCTTGTCATGGAAGCGGGCGTGGGCGATCTGGGCGGCAATGGCCGCAAACGCCTCGCTGTCCGAATAGCTGGGGTTGATGGTCAGCTGCTTGCTCTTGGGGTCATAGAGAGCGGCCACGGCCAGCTCCCGGTCCGCGACCACAGGGACGGGGGAGAATCTCAGCAGGACGGTCAGCGCCGTTTCCATCTCCCTGGTGTCATCCTGGAGCAGCAGGGGTGGTTTCACCTCCCGGCCCTGGGTCTGGGACACATCATAGGCGTCCGACAGGACATAACCCCGGCCCGAGGGGGACTTGATGAAGATTTTGGCGCTCCGGTCCAACTCCTCATCGGGCACGAAGCGGCCCAGACCCCTCCAGCGCTCACGGGTGCCGAAGAGGGTGGCCTCCGGTTTCTGGATCATAACGAGGGCGACGTTGCCGGCGCTGGAGAGCGGGTTGTCCCCCTGCAGGTCCAGGTACCGGGCGTATGCCTCCGGGTTGGTGGTGATCTCGTTGACGCTGGCGTCCCGCAGGTCGGTGGCCGTCTCCCGTTCCGCCTGCCGCAGCTCCCGCCACTGGGTATCCGCCGCGGCCTTGTCAGTGACCAGTTTTTCTAAATCTGCCATTGGTTGTAATTCCTCCTTTTTTGTATTGTTTTTTTGATTTTAGATGGTTTAATTTCTTTTCCAAAGACTAAATGCTGTAAATATTCGTTCCAGTCTTTCCCCAGGGGCGGGGTGCGGGTGGACACCTGATAGCCCTTCTGCTCGTACTCGGCTTTCAGCTTTCTGGTGGCCTCCTGGCCTGGGCCGTCCGCGTCCAGACACAGGATAATCCGCTTCAGATGGGAATGATTCTTCAGATAGGTATCCAACCCTCCCTGGTACAGGCCGCACAGCGCCACAGCGTTGCTGGTGACCGCCCGATGCATGGTGCAGAAGCTCATAAGGTCGATGGGCGCCTCGAACACCGCCACCCAATCCAGGGCTGGGTCACAGGGCAGGGGAAATGCCACGCTTTTGTCGCTGCCGGTGACGTCCCCCTTGAAACCGGGGCCGTCCAGGTCGTAGGTACCCCGCTTGCTGGCAAATCTGGGCTTGCCACCGACCTCTCTGCCAACAAATACGCAGTTGTGGTGCAGGGCGTCCTCGTACAGCAGCCCGGCCTGGATAAAGTCCCGAATCACCTGGGGGGCAATGCCTCGCTTTTGGAGATAGGCGAACACCCGCCGCTGATCTTGATTGGCGATGGGCAGGACAAGGGCGGGCTTTTCCTCTTTCGGAGGTTCCGTTCTGGACGGAGGATACTGAGGGGAGTCCCTCGCCTGGTGGCCGTTGAACTCCAGCAGATAGTTCACCGCCTCCGGGAAGCTCTTGTCGCAGAACTCCTGGAGGAAGGTGATGGCGTCCCCGCCCTGATCGGTGGAGTAGCGCCGCCACCTTCGGCGGTTCTTAATGCGGATGCTGTCCATCTCCTTGGTGGTGTAGTAGCTGCCCAGCCGCCGTACCTGGTAGCCCAGGTGGGACAGCAGATCCGGCAGGTCGGTCTCCCTGGCGATGGACATCTCCTCCGGGGTAAAGCGGCAGGCTGCGCTCTGGCTCGTGATCCTCACCTCCCTCGCCGCACAAGGAGTTGGGCAGGCTCAGTCATCGTTCCTGACCATCTGTCCTTTGCGAATGCTGCCCCCGGTTTGCCTGATCAAATATCCGGGAGTATTCATGGTACCCGTAGTCATCCAGCTCCTGCAGCCTCTTGGCGTCAAAGTGGTACTCCGGGTATTCCACAAAGCCGCTGCGCTCTTTGCGCCCTGTGGGTTTGCCCAGGCCGTTCTTTCCGATCCAGGGCAGGATATTCTCTCCCAGCTTGTTCACGTCAACAAAGGCGCAGTCCTTTGCGGCCGAGGCGCCAAAATTGACCGTGAGATCCCCCCAGGGTTCAGGCTCTCCATTCGTCCAATCCACCAGCAACAGAGCCAGCTTTCCGGCGTTATAGTAGGCCCGCACCTGTAATTCCAAAGATAATTTCTTATCATCCCAGGGCAGCTCCAAAAGAGCTTCGCCGCTGAAAACAGCCTGGTATTTTGTATCGCTGTATCCTTTCCAGCGCAGGTAGTTCCAATCCGGTCTGGGACGTTCTGCCGCAAGCGCCACTTCTTTTGACACTGATCTCAGCTCCGGCACAGGGAGCTCCCCCATCTGGACCCTGGAATAGACGGGGAGCAGCTTTTCGCGCAGATACTTCTGGTCAGGGCAAATATCAATGAAACCCATCCTGGCGGTCAAAAAGGACCGGCTGTCCATTGTTCCGATGGCAGACATCACTGCCCCTTGGTGCCGCATCAAAAATGCGGAGATATTCTCGGGTGTAGCCTCAAAACAGACAGCATCCCCGGGGCCGCTCATATCGCTGGAAAGACCTTGCAGATATTTTTGATTCATACAGTATTTCTCCTCATGATTTGTTATTTTCTGATCCTCCGGCCATGCTGACAGCAGCCTGGGAGGGGCCCGGGCGCATCCACAGCGGCCCGATTGGTACTTTATCCCGGAAGAATCACAGGTCATATCCTGGACCACAAGGTCCACCTCCTTTTAGTAAAAACAAAAAAGCCCGGCAGGGTACCCTGATCGCTCAGGGCACCCTGCCGGGCTGTCTGTCTCTGCTTTATTTCGTTGTTCCAGGGCCTCACACGGCCCCTTACTCGGCCTCTGTGTCGCTTTCTTCCTCCTCCAGGGGCTGGGGGGCTTCCTGGTCAGCCTGGGTCTCACAGGGGGCAGCACTGGCTTCCTCCTGGAGCTGCGGCTCTGCCGTCTCCGGGCTCTCCTCCCTGAGCTGCTGTTCCGCTGCTTCCAGGGCCTTCTCGATCAGGCCCAGGACGAACTCCCGCTGGGTCAGCTTGCGGCCCGTGCGGACAGTCTCACGTTCCAGGTGGGCCTTGATCCGTTGAAAAAGTTCTTCCGAAATTTGGAATGCCATCGTTCTGCTGTTGGCTGCCATAGTTCCTTTCCCTCCGTTTTCTTTCATTTTGAAGTATTCGGTTAGCAAATTAGTGATGTACTCGCTGGTGGTCTGGCCCAGCGCCTCTCTGGCCTCTGTCACCTGGGTATGGAGGCTGAGGGGTACCTGAGCACATAAGTTTTTTCTTTGTTCCATGCTGCTGTCTCCCTTCTTGATGGTGAAGCAAGTATATCGGGAAAGCCAAGTGAATGCTATTACCATAACCACCAACGATTGAGAGACAAACCAAGCATAAGCACCAATGGGAACAGTTGGGGGACGAAAATAGCGTCCCCAGTCCGCAGGAACGTGTCCTACCGGCTGGGGGCGGGCGGTTTTTTCCTTTTGGGAGAGGGGGCAGGCTGCTTTTCCTGCCATCCCATTGTGATCTGTCCGTCCACCTGTATCACAGGCTGGCGGACGCCGCGCTCCTTGTCGGTAGCGGTTCGGATGCCCTCTCCTTGGGATGTTTTGGCGGAGACCAGCCAGCCCTTTCGGAGCAGTTCGGCCATAAGGTCTGCTACAAACCGATTTCCTACTCTATTACGCCTGTCTTTGTCGCACAGACGGCGGATTTCAAAGTGCTCCGCAACATGGACCGCAACAGGGGCCACAATGTAGAGATTACTGCGTTTTGTCCTGCATTTTTCTAGGATATACCCTGTGATCTCATTCCGCTTTGCCTCCAGCT
>Ga0224740_10467_pt1 | contig 11309 bp, 15 predicted proteins | sample LIM_E_Water_Bulk_FD_161634 | JGI IMG/M metagenome (GOLD analysis project Ga0224740, IMG submission 161634) | Enriched cells from gastrointestinal tract of the lab mouse from Pacific Northwest National Laboratory (PNNL), Richland, Washington... | ecosystem: Host-associated > Mammals > Digestive...
TATGACTTTCCGGAGACCGTGGAGCAGATCATGCGGAAGATCCGGGACGAGCAGTATCAGACCGTCCTTTGCGACATGGTGGCGGATACCACGGCCAAGCGCCTAGGGCTGAATTCCTTTCTCATCGTCTCCGGGATCAACAGCATTCGCCGGGCCTTTGATCAGGCAATCCTGCTGTGCCGCAGCCAGCAGAAGCTCCGGGCGGAGAATCTGTTTTTCCGGGATCTGATCCAGGGCCAGCTCAGCCAGACCGTGGTGTTCGACAGCGAGGACCGCCTGTTTCTCTCCACACTAAGCGAGTTCCGGCCGGAGCTTTTGGAGATGCTGCGCCGGGAACTGCCCGAGTCCCGGCGGACGGAGGAGCGCCGCATTACCCGAAACCTCGGCGGGATGCTCTACAACATCCGCTCCCGGCACGCCGCCACAGAGGGCCACGTATATACAGCCTTTTTTTTCGACGCCCGCAGGACGCCCCTCTCCCCCAATCAGACCGGCATCCGCTTTGCCACCCGCCCGGAGGCGGAGGACGCGTATTACAGCAGCATCTTCAGCTTTGCGGGCACCGTCAACGACTCCCAGGAGCAAATCGACCGCATCAGCGAAAGCTCCGCCCCGGTCATGGTCACCGGCGAGGACGGCACGGGCAAGGAGTCCATCGTCAGCGTGATCTATATGCGCGGCCCGCTGCGGAACAATCCCCTGGTGACCATCCATTGCAGCCTGCTAAACGATAAGAGCTGGTCCTTTCTTTTGGAACACCATAACTCCCCTTTGGCGGACGAGGGAAACACCATTTATTTCGCCAGCGTCGACAGCCTGAGTCAGGAGCGGCGGTCCCAGCTCCTGGCCGCGCTCTCCGAGATGGAGGTCTGCCGCAGGAACCGGGTGATCTTCTCCTGCGTCTGCCAGCCCGGAGAGCACATGTCTGAGATCGGCTCACAGTTCATCGATACGCTCTGCTGTCTTTCTTTGCGCCTCTCTCCCCTGCGGGAGATGGCGGACCGCATCCCCGCCCTGGTCAACCTATCCCTGAGCCATCTCAATGCGGACCTGCCCCGCCAGATCGCGGGAGCGGAGCCGGAGGCCATACGAATACTCCAGGGCTTTCAGTGGCCCCACAATTACACCCAGTTCCGCCGGGTCATCGGAGAGCTGGCGGTCACCGCCGCCGGGCAGTTCATCACCGCCGAGGAGGTCCGGCAGACGCTTCGGAAAGAGCGGCACGTAGCCGTGTTTGACCTCCGCGCGGAAAACGCGTCAACGCCTCTGGATATAAACCGGACGCTGGAAGAGATCAACCAGGATATTGCTCTTCGGGTGATCCAGGAGACCGGCGGAAACCAGACTGCCGCCGCCAAGCGGCTGGGCATTAGCCGGACGACTCTATGGCGCTTGGTAAAAAAACAGATGGACCCGTCTTTGGCCCACGAGAAATAACGAAGATACTGCGGAAGGTGAGCCCCATACGAAAACCATCAGAGAGATAGATGCTGAAAGCGCATTTTAAAACGCGCATTTTCATTGGAATATACAGTGCGGATCAGATCAATAGATCGGCCTGAATATCCACCGTTTTATTCCTATGTCCAGTATAATGAGTCCACAGGATTTTGTATGCTGTATGTGATGTACCATTCAACAGTTTTGTCAAAAATGGAGATGGTCGCATTAGATAGTGGCCGCTACTGTACACCCTCGCCGGAGATTTCTTTTGTCCATGATAAAAAAGATCCATTAAATCCTGTATATCAATATCGCTTTTTTTGAAGGACAGCATAGAATATTGTGGACAGCAATTTCTTTTTGACGGCGAAAATTCGGAACAAGTATGGGCCAAACGACGACTTGATAAGGTTGTTTTGTATTTTGAAAACCGAGAAAAAGAGGCCTATTTTTGTATTGACCTTGAGTATCGCCCGGAGATATTAGATTCTTATCCGGAGAAAGAAGATGAGCCGCGCGTTTTCACTGGGGATGAAAGGCTCAATAGACAATATGCCAATAAAATTAAAATTTCCAGAGTGTTAAAGGCTTTTCAAAAAGATTGGGAAACTAAGCAGTATGAAACACCAGATTTGCCTGTGGATATACTCTTTCGCCCAAAATGGAAGCGTAAGCGGGCAAAAAATCTAAGAAAAAAATGCCTGCATAATGAGCGTTGAAAGGCTTTTGGAACATGGTATACTATAGGCGAAGAAAGGATATGATGCTCTGTGATGTATCCATTTTTGCTGATCGACGGAGACACGGAAATTGTCCATTCCAATCTGTTGCCCAACGGGGAAGTCAACGTGTATATCGAAAAGCCGGACGCGAAAGACGGCTTTCATCATGCCACCTGTTTTTTACCGCGGTACCGGTGGGAGGACATCTGTGGTTTTACCGATCAGGAGATGAGCCGGTTTCAGGAGGTTGTTGAGTCCACGGCACATCTAATTATGGAGTTCTCACAGCAGGGAGGCTTTGACCATGCCGCAAGTTTTTAAGGTCGGGTCGGGTGTATTTGGGAGCAAATGAAAATGAACCGTTGGAACCGGTACACGTCTATATTGCGGAGGGGACGCCTACCGCGAATGGGACGAAGGTCTGGATCACAAAGGCGGGAAAATGTCTGCTCCGTAATAATGCCTCCAAAATACCGGAAAGGGTGCTGAGAAATATCATGCGTATTATTGAGGCGCGGAGTTCGGAGGTTGTGGAAAAGTGGGTGGACTTCTTCGGGGAGGCGACATATTACTGCTGCCCCGCACCGTGACCTACACGCGGAAAAAAGCGGGCGGAGACAATGGATGGAAAAGTGCCAGAGACCATGTCTCTCCACAACAAAAATGCCCCGAAAGTGCTGAACAGCGGTACTCCCGAGGGTTCCAATCACTTGGTAAGGTCAGAGAGATGTGCCCATACCGAAATAGCACCATCATCAATGGGCCGGATTCTTCTGCAAACGCCCGGAATCCCCGCAATATTCAGCACTTTTATTGCGTGTTTCAATTTGCCACGTTTGGCCTGACCACATATCTGCCCACAGACAGAGAAAAATCGAGGGACTCTGGATTTTGCGTTCCAGAGTCCCTCGGCACATGTCAGGCAGCTTGCTTTTCCAACCTCAGCCGTTCCTTTTCCGCAGCGATTTCCGCTTTCATTTGGAGGATCATCTCTGCCAGCAGCCGCTCACATTCCTCTCTGGTCCTGGAGTAGACATTTCTGGGATGCTTTTTGCCATCCGGCCAGACCGGGGAGTCGCGGCCCTCCCACAGGTGGTCGTTGATCTGTGTGACGCATCCGGTGCCTGGCTTGCGACGTTTACCCTTGTAAGGCTGGAAGGTGCTGGGAGCGGGCTTTCGTGGCACTGGCTGATTCTCCATTTGTGCCTCAGATTTGACGACGCCCTGGTCAATCTTCATTACTGCTGTGCGGCGCATCTCATCGGTGACATGGGCGTAGATGTTTAACGTGGTGCTGCTGGACACGTGACCGATCACCGTGGAGAGGGTCTTGATATCCATCCCATGTTCCAAGGACATGGTTGCGAACAGGTGGCGGAGATCATGAAAGCGGATGTGCTTGCACCCGGCCCTTTCCAGAATAGTAGTCAGATGCTTGTGGACGGAGGCGGGGTCTAAGGGCAGGTCATCTTTCCTCGGTGAGGGGAACAGCCAGCGGGAGTGTACCTGCTGACGGTATTCTTGCAGGACACCCAGGAGCGGAGCAGGGAGGCTGATCGTCCGGTTGGCGGCTCTGGTTTTGGGCTGGGAGAGGATTAGTTTGCCCTTCGCTCTGTGAACCTGCCGTTCCACCCGCAGCGTCCCAGTCTTGAAATTGAGATCATCCCACTGGAGCGCCACGCCGCAGGCCGGTGGCGAGCTCCAGCAGGAGCAGCTCATAGCAGCCATCCTCCTTGGCCTGGATCAGCAGACGCTGAACCTCGTCCGGAGTGAGCACCTGCATCTCCCTGGGCTTGGCTGGAGGAAGCCGGCATCCGTCTGCGGGGTTTCAGATGATCAGTTTCTTGGAGATTGCCATCTCTGGTGCGGAATGGAGCGTGGTGTGGCACCTACGCACTGCCTGGTCAGAAAGGCCGTTGCCATAATGTTCAATATTTTTGATGCGTCCGTTTTGTTTGAGATTGGTGTAAAACTGTTGGAGATCATTTTGCGTGAGCTTGTCCAGCGGGGGTGTCCCCCCAGCGCGGGAATGATGTAGTTGTAGATTCGCTGCTCATAGGACATTTGGGTGTTGGGCCGCAGATTTGGCTCTTTGCAGGTTTGATACCAATGATCCAGCCACTGACCCAGGGTCATACCAGGTTTGGTGGAAGCAGGTTCCGGTTTGCCGATGCTGGCCCTCAGTTCTTTCAGCTTCCAGACGCATTCGGATTTTTCCTCGCCAGCACATTTTTTGTTTTGGGCAGACCCTTATCATCGTAACCGATAACGCCCCGTCCCTCCCAACGGCCGTTCTTTCTCAGGTGGACGCTGCCGCTGCCACGTTTCCTGCGCTTTGCCATGGTTTCAACTCTTCTCCAAGCAACTCTGTCAGAAAATCGCCTACTACCTCTGAGGCTCGCTTCTGCATATCTCCGGTGACGTGGGTGTAGGTGTCCAGGGCGAAGGACGCTCGGCTGTGACCCAGGATGTCAAAGAGTGTCTTGGCGACCACGCCGCTGGACAGCGCGTGAGTCGAGAATGTGTGTCTGAGGTCGCGGAAGCGAATGCTGGGCAGACCGGCGCCTTTCAGCAGAGCCTTCAACCGGCTGTAGGCGGTACGGGGATTGACGGGCAGCTCCGGCTTCAGCGGATTGGGGAATATCCAATCGGTAAGGGCCGCTTCTTTTCTCTCTGGCAGACACTGCACCGTACTGGCTGGCAGGACGATTTTACGAGTACCAGCGTAGGTTTTGGTGCCCCCGGCGGTAAGTACGCCGCCCTTTTCCACATGGATGGTGCGTTGGATGTTCAGAACACCATGCTCTGCGTCGAAGTCCTCCCAGCGCAGACCGCAGATCTCACCCAGCCGCAGGCCGGTGGTCAGTTCGGTGTAGAAGAAGTCCCGCCAAATATCGTCCGCTTGAATCGCGGCCATGAACAGGTCAAGCTGTTCATCATTGAGGATTTGTTTTGGTGGTGGCTTTTGCTTGGGGGCAGTGACGTCCGCAACCGGATTCCTGGGGATCAGCCGAAGCTGCTCCGCCGCGCCCATCGCCCCATGGAGCAGGGTGTGGATACAGTGTACCATGCTGTCGGACAACTGGTACCCGTATTTTTTGTGCTTGCGGACGTGACCCCGTTTTTTCAGGTGAGCGTACAGCTTTTGTATTTCCGCCGGGGTAATTTGGTTGAGCGGCCTGTCGCCGAGGGTGGGTTTAATGTAGAGGTCAGCGTAGCGGCGGTAGGTCTGGAGCGTGCCGGGGCGCACAGTGCCTACCATGTACTTGTCCAGCCAGCGATCCAGCCACTCATTCAGCGTCATGGAGCAGTCCTCGGTCAGGTCTACACCCTGGTAGGCGTCGATCTCCTGTCGGAGTTTTACGGACAGTTCCTTCTGTGTGGGAGCGTAGACGTAGCGGAAGATGGAGTCACCATTTTCCTTGTGACCCACCACGATGCGGCCCTCCCAGCGACCGTCATCCCGCTTGCGCACCATGCCGTCGCCGGAGGGTCTGCGCTTTGCCATTTGTTACTCACCTCCAGTCCGAATATCACCATCGTTTTCATCCACACACTCAGCCATCAGCCTGACACCCAATCGGAAGCCCAGGATGAAATTCTCGGTTGCTGTGATACTGTTGATCTCATGCTGTGACCGGATGAGTTTTGTAAGCGTCTCCTGCTCGGTTTCCTTCAGCTGTTCCATGAGCTGATTTTCATATTTGGCGACACGGTCCACAGCCCGTCTCAGTTCTGAGCCAGGTATCATCTGCTGCTCGTTGTGTATGATGCTGCCGTAGTAGAGGTCTTCCAGAATCGTTCTCATATCTACTACCTCCTTCGCAACGCAAACACATACCACACTTCACCGAATATAGCTACTACTTTTTTCGAGGACTTTTATTCTTTGTTTTGCAACGCAGAATTTGAACAGGGTACGGGTGATCATAGACTGCCTCTTTGATAACGGACAGCGTCGTCCAGCGAGATGCTGCCGCTGGTCTTTTTTACGTCCTGGACGCAGCGGCCCCGCAGCGCCTTGAGCTGTTCATCAGGAATCTCCATCCCAGCCGCCAGCACATTGTTGGAGATGGGGCTCATCGCAGTGGAGTACAGTAGCTATTTCGACAAGTGCGGGATGAAGAGGAAGGGCAACAACCTCTACACAATCCTGCCGGTGAGAGCGGCGGTGGATACGTTCCATCAGCGGCAACTCCGTCAACTGGAGTTGGATGCGGAGCGTAGACGTACCCTCCAGAAGCAAGAGAAATACAACCGCCGTCACCCCAGAGCGGCACTGTGTATCCCGGCTGTCGCTGAGGCAGCACTTGACCCAGCCCAATCGCAAGAAGCGCTGTGCGCCCGTTGAACGCCAGTGTACAGGGGGACGATAAGGAGCAGGATAAAAGCGTGGCGTCTTGCGCCGCCCTGCTGACCACTTCTGCCCGCAGTGCGGGCAGTTTACGGGGGACGGGAGTGGGGTCACAAGCAGAGAGGAAAGCACAAATTGAGGTCGCCCACAGGCCAAGCCCAATTGCTGCAAGGGATTGAGGCAATGTCTTTGGGCAAAAAAGGAGGGATTTTGATGAATAGCAAGAATGGCAACCGTTTTCCACTGCGTCTGGATGATGTAACCCGGTGGAAAATCGAGAGCTGGTACAAGCAGGATGACTGTCAGAGCCGCAACGAGTTTGTGGTGAAAGCAGTAAATTTCTACGCTGATTTCCTGGCCGGACAGGTGAACGGCGTACTCCCGGCAGCGATCCAATCCGCCATCGACGGGCGGCTGGGGATGTTCGAGGACAGACTGGCCCGGCTTTTCTACAAGCTGTCCGTAGAGATGGACATGGCATGAGCGCCGTTCTCGACTGCATCTAGGTAGCCGCGGACTACCTACGGAAGCTGCGCTCAGACAGTGTGAAAAATGTGAAGGCCACCAACGGTCTGCTGACCTTCGAGCAAAAAGCCAGGGAGCAACTGGATGATGGAACAGGTGATGACCAATGGCCAGACTGATCGTCAAGAGTCCCTACATCAGCGGCAGTGGAGTTGAAGGCTACTTGGAGTACATCGGTACCCGTGAGGGCGTGGAGTTGCTGCCCGCCGGCTACATGGAGTACATGAAAGAGCGTCCACGCTCCCACGGTCTCTTCGGTGACGAGGACAGCGTGGATATGGACGCCGCTATGGAAGAGCTAAACCAATACCCCGGCAACATCTGGACGCACATCATCTCCCTCAAACGTGAGGATGCCGAGCGACTGGGATACGGCCACGACGCTCAGTGGCGCAACCTGATACGAGCTCACCGCAACGAGATTGCCGCAGCCATGAATATCCCACCTGGCGACTTCCGCTGGTACGCCGCCTTCCACGACGAGGGTAGTCACCCCCACATTCACATGATGGCGTGGTCAGCGAAACCGGGACAGGCGTATCTCTCCAAAGATGGTATTCGCAAAATCAAGTCCGCGCTGACCAACGATATTTTCAAGCGGGAGATGCTCCACACCTATGAGCAGAAGTCCACCTCCAGGGATGAACTGGTGCGCAGGGCCAGAGGGGAAATGAAGTCTCTGGTTCAAAAGATGCAGACCTGCATCGGCGACCATCCAAAGGTGGAATCACTGATGATGACGTTGGCCGCTCAGTTGGAGACAGTGAAGGGCAAGAAAAAATACGGCTACCTCCCAAAAGCGGTAAAGAAAACCGTAGACGAGATCGTCGATCAGATGGAGCAGCTGCCCGTCATTGATAAATGCTATCAAGTCTGGTGGGAACTCCAGTGTCAGATAGAAGATTTTTATTCGGAGAAGGAGCGCCAGCGTCCGCCGCTCTCTGAACAGAAAGAGTTCCGGTCTATCAAGAACGCAGTCATCCAGGAGGCGGAGAACATCCGCATGGGCAAGATCACTTTTGAGGATGAAGTGATGGAAGAAACCGCAGATTTCTCTGACCTGTCATACGACTGCTGGGAGTTGTGGATAGTCACCCAGGATGACACCGCTCCGATAGCAGACAGAGATGAAGCGGCGGCGCAACTCATCGACAAGGCTAAAAACGGTGACTGCCACGCTCAGTACCTCATCGGCAGACTCTACCAGGACGGCCCAGTACTGATCCTGGATGATGTGGAGGCTTGGTACTGGTTCGACCAGGCGGCCCGGCAAGGCTATACGCCAGCGCAGTATGCTCTGGGCAAGTTGTACCTCAGTGACGATGCGGAAGTCTGTGACCCAGTGTTGGGAGTCCAGTGGCTGGAGTACGCTGCCCGCAATGGAAGTAACTTTGCCGCCTACCACCTGGGTAAGGAGTATCTCAAAGGCGAAATCGTGAAGAGGGACATCACCAAAGCGGCGAAGTATCTCACGCAGTCCGCTGAGGCTGGAAACCAGTACGCACAATATGCCCTGGGCAAGCTGTATCTGGACAAACAGGATCGGGAGCAAGCGCATTACTGGTTCACCCAGTCAGCCGCTCAGGGTAACGAGTACGCTCAGTTTTTCCTGGACCGCTGGGACAGCCTGAAGCCTCCCTCGGTCATGCTGTCCGTGAGCAGACTGCTCCATCACATGAGCCGTATCTTCCAAGAGCAACTGCCAGTCCCGACTGTTCCTGGCGGAATCCGGATCGACCGAAAGCGGCTGGTACAGCTCAGAGAAAAGAAAATCGTCATGGGCCACAAGGCGGACGATCATGAGGAACAGGTCCCGAGACAGACGATGTCGATGGGGTAGCCGTCAACTGCACCACCGTCTGTAAAGAGAATTGTCGACTCCCAATATGATAAGTTTTTGATAACTCTGCGAAAAAGGGATGGCTATTCAAGCCCGGTTAGGGTATTGTATGTTGCTGATAAGGAGGCAGGTAAAATGAGAAAAACCTTGGAGGATCTCTACTATGGCAACATCACACATAATGAGCAGAGGATGACACCTGACTCAGAGCTGGAAAAAGCGGTAGCTCGTGTCACCAAATATGAAAATCAGCTCATGGAACAGCTGGAGGAAATCGATCAGGAGACTCTTAAAAACTTATCCGATCACAGCATGAGATCAACAGTATCACGGCAACCGAGAATTTCATTCTGGGCTTCTGATTGGGTGCCAGACTGATGGTCGAGTGCATGGATGAAAATGACGGAGATATTCGGACTGGAGATGAGTAACAAATGGCAAAGCGCAGACCGCCCGGCGACGGCATGGTGCGCAAGCGGGACGACGGTCGCTGGGAGGGCCGCATCGTGGTGGGGCACAAGGAAAGCGGCGACTCCATCTTCCGCTATGTCTACGCTCCCACACAGAAGGAGCTGTCCGCAAAGCTCCGTCAAAACATCGACGCCTACTAGGGCGTAGACCTGACCGAAGACAGTTCTATGACGCTGGGCGAGTGGCTGGATCAGTGGCTGAAGGACATCGCCGGGACAATCCGCCCCGCCACCCTTAACAGATATCAAGGCACAGTGAAAAATCACATCAGACCGCAGCTCGGAAATAAGATCATATCTCAGGTCTCACCAAAAGACATCCAAAGGCTGTATGACAAACTGGCGCAGAGCGGAAATCTCCGCACAGGCGCTGGCCTGTCAGGGGGAACCATTTATGGCATACACGGTATGCTCCACGAGGCCCTGCAAGCAGCACAGCAGGCTCATCTGGTCGCCAGCAACCCCACCGAGCAGGTCACAATTCCAAAGTTCACCTATGGCCCGAAACAGATTTTAACAGAGGAGCAATTGGGTGTGTTCATGAAGGTCATCGCAGAGGATGAAATCTGGTACGACTTCTTCTACACAGAGCTGACCACAGGTCTGCGCCGGGGTGAACTCTGCGAACTTAAGTGGGAGGACTTTGACGAGGCCAACGGCACACTGAAAGTCTACCGCACCGTCTACCGGGAAACTGGCGGCGGGCTGACTGCTGGAGACACCAAGACCTACGCAGGTATTTGAAAGATCGTGCTGCCCGCCAGTATAGTACAGATCCTCCACGAGCGGAAGAAGTCTGTGCTCACCGAGTGGATATTCCCCAACCCGCTGAGGCCAGAACAGCCTGCCAACCCTGACACCGCCTACAGCCATCTGAAAACTCTGCTGAAACGGGCTGGTCTCCCCAGTATCAGATTTCGTGATCTGAGACACACATTCTCAACTCATGCGCTGTCCAGCGGAGTGGACGCCAAAACTCTGGCTGGAATCCTTGGCCACACTAAAGCGTCCTTCACTCTGGATACCTACACCCATACTACTGGTGATATGCAGCGGCGAGCCGCTGATATCGTTGGCGGTTTCCTGACTGCCTATCTTGGAGAGGAGATGAAACCGTGGCAAATCGCAGAAAGCGGGGAGACGGCGGCGTTAGCCTGAGAAAAGACGGGTGCTGGGAAGGCCGTGTGGTTATTGGCTACGATGATAAAGGCCTCCCCGTCACCAAAATGTTCTCGCAAAAACCAAATCGGACTGTATCACAAAACTTAAGGCACTGAGGGACAGCATCCAGGCTCCTGCTCCTGAACAGCCTAAACCTGGAATCCTCCTGGGGGACTGGCTGGATCTCTGGTATCAGACCTATAAGAAATCCAATCTTCGGCCCAACACCCAAATGTCTTACGAGCGCCGCATCTACCAGCACATCATTCCGGCACTGGGAAATATACAGATAGATAAGCTGACCATCAACGACATCCAGCAGTTCTACGCTAAACTCCAACAGGGCGGCAGACTCCTCCGCACAGAGTTATACGGGGAGGGACTGTCCGACCAGACTGTTCGAGGTGTCCACACCACCCTCCATGCCGCGCTGGACAAAGCCGTCTCTGAAATGCTCCTATTCCGCAATCCAGCTGATGGCTGCCGCCTTCCCTCCGCCAAAGCCAGAGAGATGCAGGTGCTGACCCCGGAAGAAATCCAGCGGTTGCTAATCCAAGCCAAGGAGGACAACTGCTTTGAGCTTCTCCTGTTGGAGCTCTCCACTGGACTGCGGCGGGGCGAGATATGCGCCCTCCAATGGGATGACCTCAACCTCCGCACTGGAGAACTCCGGGTAGAACGGCAGGTTCACCGGGTCAAAGGCAAGCTGGTAATCTCCCCGCCCAAAACCAAAGCAGGTAACCGCAGCGTGATCCTCCCCACGCCTGTGTTGAATGTCCTTAAGGCTACAAGGG
>Ga0224740_10468_pt1 | contig 11301 bp, 11 predicted proteins | sample LIM_E_Water_Bulk_FD_161634 | JGI IMG/M metagenome (GOLD analysis project Ga0224740, IMG submission 161634) | Enriched cells from gastrointestinal tract of the lab mouse from Pacific Northwest National Laboratory (PNNL), Richland, Washington... | ecosystem: Host-associated > Mammals > Digestive...
CCTTTGTCTTATAACTGTAATGCATCATTTTTCCTCCTACTTTAATCTTTCTTTTTCAATAACATAAAGATTGTTTCCATCTTTCAAACCATTTGAATAACGAATTTTTCCATCTTCTAATAACCAAATAGCCTCTACACCATCTAATGAATTAACAAGTTTTAAGCCATCTTCATACTTCATCAAAAAGACTGCTGAACTCAGAAAATCAGCATAACCACTATCCTCTGTAATAATACTAACACTTCTGAAATGAATAGCAGGATATAATGTATCAGGATCAATCAAATGATGATATTTCACACCATTTTTATCTTTATAAAATCTTTGATAATCCCCACTTGTTACAATGGATTCTCCTTGTACAACAAGAACAGCTTCATTTTCAGAACCATCTTCATGAGCAAAATTCCCATCTTGTGGTGATTGTATTCCTATACAATATTTATCTTGACAATCATTAAGATAAAAATCGCCTTCCTTAGTTATTTTTCTTTGACCATAACTTGCTACATTTCCACCACCACTCAAAAGAAAATTATCAACACCTTTATTGATAAGTTGCTGTTTAACCAATTCAATAGCATATCCCTTTGCTGTTGCACCTAAATCTATGGATACATCTTTATCAGTAATATACACTGTTTTCTTTTCATTATCAATCTTTATACTTTGAATATCAGTATGTTGATTAGCTTTCTTCAACTGCGTATAAGAAGGTACTTCACCAACTCCATCCTGACTTTCTGCATTTTCTCGATAACGATGCCATATATCAATAACACTTCCAAAAGCAATATTCACTTTTGAAGATATCTCTTTATGTCTTTTTATAGAAATTTCCAATAAATCAATAAGTGGTTGATCAACTTTAACAACCTTTTTTCCTGCATTCTTATTAATTGTATAAACATTATTAAGTTGTTCATATGAACTATACTTATCAAATAATTGATCATAATACTCTAACTTTTCTTCTATCATTTGACATTGTTCATCAAATTCCTTTTCATCATGTGCATATGTAATATATGTTGTTACAGTATCAAAAGGTCCAACAATATTTTTAGAAAAATATTGATAAGAATCTTGACAACCAGTTATCAATAAAAAAGAAAAAGATAAACAAATTTTTAATATTTTCTTCATTTTTATCACCGTTCTTTATTATATCAAAAAAATAAAAAAAAACCATGAATAAATTCACAGTTTTTTCTTTGTTTCATTTTCCTTGATTAGTGTAAATCTCCTAATGCACTTTCAACAGTTGCTAAGAAAGCATCAATAGTGATAGTACATCCAGCAGCTAAATCAGTTCCTTTTTTAGGAGCTTTTCCACCATGATAATCTTCAACTTCAATAGCTTTTACTTCATCTAAAGTCTTACCATTAATTGCAGTTTCAAAAGCAGCAGCTTGTTCAAACCATTCTTTTTGGATTGGTGAAGCTTTTTTCATATCATATTTTTCTTTTCTTTCAAATTTAGTTTCAAGAACACCTTCATAAATTTGTGCTACATCTACTTTTGAATAAACGATTTTTCCATCAGCATCAGTAGCAACTAAAGCTAAGTTAGTATTTAATTGTTTTTTCTCAGCATCATTAGCCATTAAACGTCCTAAACCAACTTTATCAGCTTCTACTTCAACAGCATTATCACATGCTTTTTTAACAGCAGCTTGGAATTCACCAATGTTCATTGTACAACCAGCAGCTAAATCAGAACCAGCTTTTGGTACAGCATCATGATGTTCATCTTTCTTTTCAGTTTCAATAGCTACAACTTCATCAGCAGTTTTTCCAGTACAATGTTGTTCAAAAGCAGCGATTTGTTCATACCATTCTTTTTGAATTCCTGAAGCTTTTTTCATATCATATTTTTCTTTAAGTTGTTTTTTAGTTTCAGTTTTTGCTTTAGCTTCGTCACCTGGAGTAGATTGAGCAACGTCTACATCAACGTAAACAATTTTTCCATCTCCATCTAATCCTACAGCAGCAAATGTTGTGTTTACTTGTCCATCATCGCTTAATGAACTTACAACTCCTAACCCAACTTTTGCGTAAGTAGATGATTTTCCACATCCAACAAGTGCAGTAGCAACTAATGCAGAAGCTGCTAAAACTTTCATAAATTTGTTCATAAAAATCTCCTTCCCATATATCATTTTTGAACTACCATTATTATATCTTGAAAGCACTTCAATATCAAGAAATTTATACATAAAAAACCCATATTTTTATTTATTAAATATCAAACAATATTTTATAAATAAAAAATATTTCGATAAATTCATTCTTTTTTATTATTATAATAAAACTGTTCATTTTACAAAAAAAGAAAGATTTCTCAATCTTTCTTAAATCTTTCTTCATTTTCTTCAATACATAAACGTATTTTTTCCTGAACAAGTTGTGCAACCTCTGTACTATTCATATCTTTATATTCATCATAATAAAGAGGTTTCAAATAATGAATTTGTGTATCAACAGGAGCAATTGTATTATTATCAAAGACTTTATAGCAATCTATTAAAGCTACTGGAACAATAGGTTTTTGTGCATCCATAACCGTTTTAAAAGTTCCACCTTTAAACTCTAACATTTGATTTTGTTTTCTACATCTTGTTCCTTCAGGAAAAATAACAAAGTTTCTTCCTGCTTTCATTTCCTTTGTAACTTGTCTAATAATTTTTACAGAAGCTCTCAAATTCGAACGATCCATAGCAAAAAACTCAATCATTTTTAATACATTTTTTAAAACAAACACATCCATCAATTCTTTTTTCACAATTGCTTTAAAAGGCTTTTGATGTGTTTCAAATAAAATTAATGCATCAAAAAGTCCTTGATGATTAGGTGCTATTAAATAGCCTTGTTCCTCTGGTAAATTCTCTATGCCATAACAATGTATCTTTACTCTTGATTTTTGATTAATCTTACAAATAAAGTTTTGAGCATAATGAAATCTTTCTTCAAAAGAAGTTGTATCAAGATGCTTATTATAATAACGAATTTTCCATAACCAACCAGGTATTCTATATATTAATCTTATGACTAAAAATATAATTCTTTTCATTATCTATCCCCTTTGATATATTTGTAAATCAAATGTTTGAAATGGTTTTGTTTCTTTAAGTACATATCCAAAACTATCAAAATCTGGAAAATATGTTTCACCTTCATGTTTCCCAGGAATTCTAGAAATAAGCAACTGATCAGCAAGTGGTAAACATTGTTTATAAATAGATGCTCCTCCAGAAATAAATAAATCTTCATCTTTTTCTCTATATTCTTTTATTACATCTTCCAAAGATGTTCTTACTTCTACTCTATCATCATCAAAGGACTCAAATGAAACAACAATTGTTTTCCTATTTGGAAGTGGTCTTCCAATAGCTTTATATGTTGTATATCCCATTAAAATTGTTTTATGAATTGTTGTTTCCTTAAAATGATTCAAATCTTCCTTATTATTCCAAGGCATTCCATTAAAAGAATCCTTTTTCCCAATTAATTGCTCATCATCCATTGCAACAATAATACTAATCATTAGACACTCACCTTTCCAATCAATCTTTCATGACATTGATAATTTTCTATTTTGATATCTTCTATTTGAAAATCATATATAGATTTTACATCTTTATTCAATACCAATTGACACATTGGTAAAGGTTCTCTTGAAATCTGTTCCTTCACAACATCAAAATGATCTTTATAAATATGTGCATCTCCAATAGTATGTATAAATTCCTTAGCCTCATAACCACAAACTTGAGCAAGCATTGCTGTAAATAAAGCATACGATGCAATATTGAATGGAACACCTAAAAATGTATCTGCACTTCTTTGATACAACTGACAAGACAAATATTTTTTATCATTAGAAACATAAAATTGCAAAAAAGCATGACATGGTGGTAATGCCATTTTATCCACCTCTACTGGATTCCAAGCAGAAATAATATGACGTCTTGAAAAAGGATTATTTTTTAAAGAATCAACAAGTTTAGCAACTTGGTCAACTCCTTCACCATTAAAATCTCTCCATTGTTTTCCATAAACAGGACCTAATTCTCCATATTTTAAAACAAAAGGATCATCTGCTGGTAATTCCTTGATTTTATTAACAAATTCATCTAATGATTCACCTTGAAAATCTTGTGATTTTTTAAAGTTTTCATATGGCCATTCATTCCAAATTTTAACCTTTCTATCTACAAGATATTTGATATTTGTATCCCCTTTAATAAACCAAAGTAATTCCTCAGCAATAGGTCTTAAAAACATTTTCTTTGTTGTCATTAAAGGAAATCCTTTTCTTAAATCATAACGTGTTTGATATCCAAAAACTGATCTTGTTCCTGTTCCAGTACGATCATCTCTATCTTCACCATTCTCTAAAATATATTGACACATATCTAAATATTGTTTCATTCTTTTCACCTCTTTGTTTATTATATAGGATATTTATAAAAATGCAAAGTAAAGATACTGTTTTCTCTTTCTCAATCAAAATAAAAATCAAGGATAACCTTGATTCCTATTGATACATTTTACCCATTATTTTTTACTATCTTGACAACTACATTGAATTCTATATCTTTCCATCATTTCCTTAAAAATTTCACCATTTGTTGGTGGAGTATATGTAATAGCATTAGCCCCAGCAAGAATAACCTCTCGAATTGTATCATCATTAGGTCCACCAGTTGCTATTATTGGGAAATATTTATCAATTTTTCTTAATGCTTTGACTATTTCGACTGTCTTTTTTCCACCAGAAACATTCACTATACTAGCTCCTGAATGTAACATTCTTTCTTCTAATGGTTCATCTAATGAAACAATTGTCAAAACAATAGGAATATCAATAATTTCAGCAAGTTCTTGGACAAACTTTGTCTTTGTAGGAGCATTTAAAACAACTGCTGTTGCTCCATTTAACTCGGCATCTAAAGCAATTTTAGATACGCGTGGTCCTGATGTTGTTCCACCACCAACACCAGCAAAAACTGGTTTTTGAGAAACTTCAATAATAGATTTTGTTATTTGTAAAGTAGGTGTAAATGGATAAACAGCAATCACTGCATCAGCATTACAATTAGCAATAACAGCAACATCTGTTGAAAATACTAATGATTTAATTCTCCTCCCATTCACAACAATTCCTGAAACATCATATATACATTCAGGCACTCTCACAATATGTCTTAATTTTGAATCAATAAAGGGCATTTGTTTTGCCATAATCATCACATCCTTGTTTTAAGGATAACATTCAATTATGAATTCATTGTGAAGAAATGATACAATGCACCTAATAAATTTGCTTCATTATGATATTGACAAGTACATACAACTGGCTTTATTTTCGCATGTTGGAAACAATCAAAAATAACTTCTAGTCTTTGATTAACTTCATCAAGTAAATCATCTCTTACACTGATAGCTCCACCTATGATAATTTTTTGTGGATCATAAGCATATTGTAAATTATAAATACCATTAGCTAATGTATAATAAAATTTATCTACTGCTTTTTCATAAACTTCATTTTCATGATAATGATCAAAAATATCTTTTCCATTCAAAGTGGAAGGATCTACATTCAATTCTTTTGCTACACTTCTAACAACAGCCACAGTAGAACCAATATCAGACCATGTTTTCATAGCCTTTGTTTCAAAATCAAATTCAGCAATCATATATCCAAATTCTCCACCATGCAAATGTTTTCCTTTATGAATATGACGATTTTTAACGACTGCCCCACCAATTCCTGTTCCACTCACAATAAAACAGCAATCTTCAACATCACTTGCTGAACCTTTCCATACCTCTGCTAAAGCAGCACAATTTGCATCATTTTCTAATTCAACACGAACTCCCAATAATGTTTCTAAATCTTTTTTTATATGAGGTCCATGGATATAATCAAGGGCACTAGAACCACCAATAATTCCTTGTTCACTATCAACTGCCCCTGGCATACTGAGTGCCAATCCTTTTAATTCATATTGCTGAAATGAATCAAAACATAATTTGATTTCTTCATACATTTTTTCTAAAGTTTTTGGAGTTTTGATTGATTGAGTATCAATAAATTCTCCCTCTTGACTTAAAACTGCACATTTCATAGATGTTCCACCTACATCTATACCTAAATAATAATTCATCATGCCTACCTCCTTTCTTTTATTATAAAAGAATGATAAAAATAAAAAAAGTTTTTTTCAAACTTTCACAAGAATTTCATATATTTTTTATAGAATAGAGATAGGTGATAAATACTAACCTCATTTATCATCTAGAATTCAATCCTTTTCCTCTATATCAAAGGATAACAGGTACAAGAATAATTCTTGTACCTATTTATTTAATATAATAGAAATGATTTGATTAATAACTTCATCTATTGATGTTTGATTTTCAATTCGATAATCACAAGCTTGAAGATATAAAGTATGTCTTTCATGATATAACTGATATAATTTTTCAGGACCATCTTTTAACAATGGACGAGAAGCAGTATCTATATCTTGAAGAATGTTCTCAATGGGACGATCTAAATAAAAAATAATTCCATTATTTTTCAATACTTTTATATTTTGAGGATTCTTTATTACTCCTCCCCCTGTTGAAACAATATATCCATCTAACTGAGATATATCTTGACAACATACATGTTCTCTTTCTCTAAAATAATCCTCAGAAATATCAAACATTTCTGCTATTGTCATTTGATATTTATGTTCAAGATATTCATCTATATCAATAACAGGACGATTTAAAACTTCAGATAATTTTTTAGATATTGTTGTCTTGCCACATCCCATCATTCCAATTAAAATAATATTTTTCATATAACTCCTATTTCTTCACATAGTTTCCTAATACTCTTAATGTACTTGTATGTGCCTTCATATCTTCTAATGCTAATAATATATTTTGATTTTCTAAATTACCTTCAAAATCAACATAAAAATAATATTCCCAAGGTGTATCTATTAACGGTCTTGATTCAATACGTAACATATTTATTTGATGATCATTAATCACTTTCATTACTTGATAAAGAGAACCTACTTTATGAGAAAGTGTAAATACAACACTTACACATGTTGCATCTTTCACTTTTACTAATTGTTTTGTAAAAACAATAAAACGTGTTGCATTACTTTTCACATTTTGAATATTCTCTTCCAAAATATCTAAACCATATAAATCAGCTGCTTTCTTTGAAGCAATTGCTGCAAAATGATGATTATGTTCTTGAGCTACATATTGAGCAGAAACAGCAGTATTAACATATTCATGTGTTTGTATTTGTGGGAATTGACTTAAAAATTGTGTACATTGAAGAATTCCTTGTGGATGAGAATAAACATCTGTAATCTCTTCAATCTTTGTTCCTTTTATCCCCAATAAATGTTGAGAAATAGAAAGGCTCTGCTCGCCTACTATAAAAAAACCATAATCTCTAATCAAATCATAATTATCATTAATAGCTCCAGTTGATGAATTTTCTAAAGGAACAACTCCATAATCAATATCACCTTTTTGTAATGCTTTAAAAACATCTTCAAATTGTTGAAAATTCTTTCGCTTTGTTTCTACTCCAAAATAACTTTCTAAAGCATGTTCTGAAAAAGAACCAGAAACACCTTGAAATCCAACTATCACATTTTGAAAATGAGGTTCTTTTAAATCATAAGATGAATGAATAGGAATATGTGTAGCTTGATATGATTTTGATATATTCATCATATCTTGAATATAAATTTCAGCATATTTTTTTAGTTTTAAATTTTGAATACGATTAACATTTTTTTCAATAACCTGTTTTTCCCTCTCGGATTGAAAAATAGGCATATTATGTTCTAATTTATATAAAACAACATCTTTAGCTACATCCATTCTTTGTTCAAATAATTCAATCATTTGTTGATCAATTTCATCTATTTCTTTTCTACATTGTTTTAAATCTTTCATTATTGATTCATCATATCCAAGATACCTAATGCAACCATTGATTCAACAACAACAACGGCTCTAGGTACAATACAAGGATCATGCCTTCCTGTTATATTTAATTCTACATTTTCTTGTGTTTTCACATTAATCGTTTCTTGTGTTTGTGAAATAGAGGGTGTTGGTTTTATTCCCACAGTGAGAACAATAGGCATACCATTACTAATACCACCAATAATACCTCCATTATGATTTGTTTTTGTTTTTACTTGCCCTTCATCAAAATAATAACAATCATTACTTTGATGACCATATAACTTCGTAATATCTTCCCCTAAACCAAAACTTACACTTTTGACAGCTGGAATACTAAACAATAAAGAAGATAGATGAGATTCTATGGAATCAAAGAAAGGATTTCCTAAACCTGCTGGTACATTTAAAACCATACATTCAATTGTTCCTCCAACTGAATCTTGGTTCATTCTTGCTTTTTCTATTTCTGTTTGCATCTTTTCAAAAATATCCTTATTCAAAGTTGGATATTGTTGCTTCAATAAATCATCCATTTCCTCATGACTCATATGAATAGGAAAACGTTTATCCTTTATATCTTTAATACTTTGGATATGTGCTCCAATAACAATTCCTTTTTGTCTTAGAATTTGTCTTGCTATACTTCCTGCAAAAACAATAGGTGCAGTTAATCTGCCAGAAAAATGTCCTCCCCCTCTTACATCATGAAAACCTTTATATTTAATATATGCAGGATAATCACTATGTCCTGGTCGCATACATTCTTTTAATAATGAATAATCTTTTGAATGTTGATTACTATTATAAATCATCGCACATAATGGCGCTCCTGTTGTTATTCCATCTAACACACCACTCATTATATGTACTTCATCAGTTTCTTTACGAGGTGTAGACATTTTATTTTGCCCTGGTGCACGTCGTTTCATATTTTTTTGAATATCTTCCATATCTAATTTTATGCCTGCTGGTAAATGACCAATAACAATTCCAATAGCTTGTCCATGACTTTCACCAAAAATAGATAATTCTATATTAGTCCCCCATGTTGAACTCATCAAAATCACCTCCTAAACTTTCAAAATGCTCCCAAAAACTTGGATAAGATTTTTGAACACATTCTTTTTGATCAATAACAACAACATCTTCACATATTGTAGATGCAATAGCCTCCATCATCGCCATACGATGATCATTATAAGAAGAAACCATTCCTCCTTGAAGTGAAGAAACACCTTGAATAATCATTGAATCTTCTTTTTCCATAGCTATTCCACCTAATTGATTAATCACTTCTACTGTTGCTTTTAAACGATCACACTCTTTAATACGTAAACGTTCTATATTCACAATTTGACTTACTCCTTGACTCAATGCACATGCTAAAGCAACCACAGGAATAATATCAGGGCATTGTGATCCATCAATAATTACAGCATTTAAAACACTTGGATACATCTTATATCCCCCATCACATGGAGTTAAACAACATCCCATTTGTTCTAGTATATGAACAACTTCTTTATCTCCCTGCTGTGTCTTTAAGTTTAATCCCTTTATATGAATATCATTTCCTAATGCTCCAGCAACCAAATAAAAAGCGGCTTGTGAAAAATCTGCTTCAACACTATAATCACAAGGTTTATAGTGTTGGCACCCTTGAATTATAAATTCTTGATAATCATGATTAATAATTTTAATACCATATTGATTTAACATTTGTATAGTTAAATCAATATATCCCTTTGATTGAAGAGGTGATGTTATTTTTATTTTAGAATCATTTTCCATTAATGGTAAAGCAAATAATAAACCACTAATAAATTGTGAGGATACATGACCAGGTATTTCAAATTCTCCACCTTTTAATTGTCCTCTAATATATAAATCTAAAACATTTTCACGATATAAATAACTAATATTTTGTTGATCAAATATATGATAATAAACATCTAAGGGACGTTTACCTAAACGCCCTTCTCCCCTAAAATGAACATTTGCATTATAAACAATAGAAATAGGAACAATAAATCTTAAAGTTGAACCAGATTCACAACAATCAATTTCACAATTATTTCTAAAGAATGTCGTTGTTCCATCTATTTCTAAATAATCATCATATTGAAAAATCATTGTTCCTAGTTCTTTCATCGCTGAAATTGTTGCTTCAATATCCTTAGAATATTCTATATTTCTAATAATACTTTTTCCTCTTGCAAGTGAAGCACAAATGATAGCACGATGAGCTAAGCTTTTTGAAGGAGGAACTTGAATACTTCCTTTTATTTTTTTAGGTGTAATTGCAATTTGTGTCATATTAAACCTCCTCAACTTCATCTATAAAAGATAAATCACTTGGATAAACATAAGATGCTCCTATCTCTTTTAATAGAACAAACGATAATTTTTTATGAATATTTTTTTTATCTAAAGCCATTGCTTGTTTTAAATCTTTTGTTTGAAGATGTGATACACTTGGTAAATGATATTTTTTTAATACAGCTTCTATTTGTTTAGAAGTTCCTTTTGGAGTTAAATTCTTTAATTCAGCAATACGTGTTAATTGGACCATTCCAATACCAACAGCTTCTCCATGTGAATAATTTTCATAATGATAATACTGTTCAATAGCATGAGCTAATGTATGTCCAAAATTTAATGCTAAACGATCTCCAAAATCAAATAAATCTTTTTCTACAACTATTCTTTTTAAATTGACACATTGATAAATAATATCATCTATATCTTGGTAAAGTTCTTCAAAAGATTGATATGAATTTAATTGTTCAAATAATTTTTTATCAAAAATACACCCATATTTAATAACTTCACCCATACCATCACAAATAAAACGCTTATCTAAAGTTTTTAATGTTAATGGATCAATAAGAACCATTGCAGGATGTTTAAAAGCCCCTACTAAGTTTTTACCTTCAGGTAAATCAACAGCGACTTTTCCACCAACACTAGAATCTACTTGAGCTAAAAGAGAAGTAGGAATTTGTACAAATTGGACACCTCTTAAAAATGAACTTGCAACAAAACCAGCCAAATCTCCAATAACTCCTCCACCTAAAGCAATGATTAAATCAGTTCTCGTTAATTGAAATGAAAGTAATTGACTATATAAACTTGGAAGAATATCAAAACGCTTAGATTGTTCTCCATGTTCAATAACAATATGTCCTACTGTATATTTTTCTTTTAATTGTTGTTCAACTTTTTCTCCATAATAAGAATAAACTTGATCATCAGAAATAATCATTATCTTTTGTCCATGAAAAATCTTTT
>Ga0224740_10470_pt1 | contig 11299 bp, 9 predicted proteins | sample LIM_E_Water_Bulk_FD_161634 | JGI IMG/M metagenome (GOLD analysis project Ga0224740, IMG submission 161634) | Enriched cells from gastrointestinal tract of the lab mouse from Pacific Northwest National Laboratory (PNNL), Richland, Washington... | ecosystem: Host-associated > Mammals > Digestive...
AGGAGACTGCCGGTTCCGAACAGACTCTTCCGGCGGAAATTGTCCTCATTGCGGCAGGCTTTACAGGCAGCCAGAAATATGTGACAGATGCCTTCAAGGTGGAGGTAAACCAGCGGACCAATGTAAACACCCTGCCTGGCGCCTATGAGACCAATGTAAAAAATGTGTTTACTGCCGGGGATATGCACCGGGGACAGTCCCTTGTGGTGTGGGCCATCCGGGAAGGGAGAGAGGCAGCAAGGGCTGTGGATGAAAGCCTGATGGGGTATACCAACCTGATGATACAGTAAGTGGATTCCCAGTTACTTTGACACTAGAAAAAATTTGGAATAAGCAGGGTTCCACTTGACCATGTAAAAAAGAAAGCAGAACGAGCAGCATAAACGAAACCGGAGGCCGGGGATCTAAAAACAGATTCCCGGTCTTATTTTATCAACCATTAAGTTAGTAAAAATAATTAAAGCCATTTATCGAAAAAAGTAGTAAAATAAATAAAAGCATAAATGCGTTGCCAAATGAAGGGGGCATAGCAGGCTGTGCCGCCTGGATTTTGGGCAAATATTATGTAAAGCAGGGTGTGCAGATGATGGGAATGCCTGTTCAAACACGCTCTGGTCAGGATTTTCAAAGGACTGCCGGAAGGAGGAAGCAGAAATGACAGCGTTTATAATATGGGGCGGAATGGGCAGTATTTTTACCATTTATGGAATTTATGCCTGTTTTACAAAGAAAGCCCTGCCCTTTGGATTTTGGGCAAATGCGGAAATGTTTAAGGTAAAGGATGTAAAAGCATATAACCGTGCCGTGGGAAAACTTTGGTGCGTATTTGGAATTGTTTTTATCCTGCTGGGGGTTCCGCTTCTGACGGGGAAGAATTCCCCGTACGTAATATTTTCTATTCTGGGATGCATGGCAGAGGCAATCGGCGTCATGGTGGTGTATGTGACGGTGATAGAGAAGAAGTACCGCAAGGAGGAATAAGGGATCATGGGAAATGCCATGGAGCAAAGAGTCTGGCCTGAAGTGGAGGACATATGAAAAAGTACAAAACAGACTTTTCAAAAGAAGAATTGCACGCAGCGTTACATGCAAACGACAACGAGGCAATTGCCATAATTGAGGATGCTGGCAGATGGACTAAATTTATAGAAAAATTTGAAGCATTTGCCAAAAAGGCTGAAAAGATTCCTGTATTGGGAGGAATGATCGATGATATCGTGTGTATGGCTGAACTGGCTGACTCTTATGTAAAGAAGGAATACTGCGACGTCCCTGCCGGAACGATCGTTTCCATCGTTGCCGCTTTGGTCTATCTGCTTAGCCCGGTCAATATCATTCCGGATGTGATACCTGTGATAGGATATATGGATGATGCAGCCATTGTGCTTTCCGTTTTGAACTTTGGAGTGGACAGGGATCTGGAAAAATACCGTATGTGGAAAGAAAAGAACAGGAAAAATGCGCTGGATTCTTTCGTGCAGGTATTTGCGGAAGAACTGGCAGAAGTCATAGGGGACGGATATTTAGCGGCAGTTATTGTATGTGAAAATAATACGATCAGGATGCTTGTGGCGATGGAGCAGGAGTGTGGATCCCCGGCAGATTGTATTGAAAAGGTGATAAAGGTTCCGGTGACGGCTTTAGCTGAACTTGATGTGGAAGATACGGAGGATATCATAAGCATTTTGGATGAAACAATTATCCGGGAAAATATAAGATGGATGAACGGAAGCAGGAAGCGTACCTGTCTTGAACGGGACTTTGACGAAAATTTACGGTGGGCAGGGAGAATGGCGGAATGATTCGTATAGCCATATGTGATGATGAAAAGTATTTCCGGCTCCGGGAGGAAGAACTGGTGGGGGAATACATGGAAAAGCGGGGGTACAGCTACAGCATAGCGACCTATTCTTCCGGGAAAGAAATGCTGGCGCTAAGGGACGAAGCCGGGTACGATATCATTTTCCTCGATATCAATATGGAGGAGATGGACGGGATCGAAACGGCCCGGCGCATACGGCAGGTGTCCGACAAGGTATTTATCGTGTTTGTGACGGCATATATCACCTACGCACTGGAAGGGTACAAGGTCAACGCGGTCCGCTATCTTTTAAAAGAGGAGAACTGTCTGAAAAATGCACTGAAAGAATGCCTGGATGCAGTTACGGCCCAGATGGATGCAGGAAAAAAGAAATATGAAATCAATCTTCCAAACGGAAGGAAGAGTATCCCTATAGATAATCTTCTTTACGTGGAAAGCAGACTGCATAAGGTCTTCTTTTTTATTATGGAAGATGGAATCAGGGAGTACAATAAATACGGCAGACTTGACCAAGTTAGTCAAGAGCTGGAGCCTTATGGTTTTTTCCGCATCCACCAGAGTTATCTGGTCAATATCCGGTATGTGATAAATGTTGAAAGGTATACAGCGTCTATGGAAAACGGAATAACGCTGAGCATTTCCAAAAGATATTACAAAGATATTGAGCGGGCATATATCAGGATGAAGGGGGAGCTGTGATGGCTGGGTATATGGCGGCGGCAGCCTTAAGCGGATGGGAGGCATTTTGCTGTATTTTATTTTTCCGTGCTTTTACGAAGATGCGCACCGGGAGGAGCCGTTTGAAAATATGGGCGGCCATAGGATTTCAGGTGTTTTTTTGTTTGGTGTATAAGTTCTGGGGGCCGGGGCATCTCTATATCCGGGCCGCCGCTGTGAGCCTGTTGATTTCTTTTACCATGCTTTATCTGTTCCAGGTCCATTATCTGACGGCCCTTGTGCTGGCAATGTTTTTTTTGGGGCTGGAAGCTGTCATGGAATATCTGTCTGTGCTTGCTTTGGGGAACGTTTTTCCGCTTATGGGCTTTAATATGCGAAATCCCGTGGGAGGTGACGCTGCCATAATGGCAAGCAGGGGGATGCTGTTTATCGGTATTTTAGTGATGGGAAAAATAATGAGGCGAAAAGCCTTTTATGTGCTTACGAACCGGGAGTGGGGAATTTTATTTATCAGCACCTTTATTACGTTTGTGTCATTTACAGGAATTGCGGCAAAGGTACGCCCTTATGACGACTCATTTTTTTACTTTGCATTGACTATATTGGTCATAGATTATGTAGTATATTATCTGATCAATGAAATAATGGAAAGGGAAATCGAGCGGAAGGAAGATGAAGTTTTTCGGGAACGGGTGAAATATGAGACAGCAATGTATCAATCCATATCCGAAAATCTGGATCGTCAGAGAAAAAGGACTCACGAGTATAAAAACCAGATGGCAGTGATCCGCGCCCTTGCCTCCAAAGGACAGTATCAGGAGCTGCTTGCCTATGTGGAAAAAGCAGATGCCGGCCTGTGGGCTGGGCTGGATGCCGTTGATACAAACCATGTGATTGTCAATGCTGTTATCAACACAAAATACCGGGAAGCGGCAGATAAAGGAATTGTATTTGTTCTGAAAGTAAACGATCTGTCCAGACTGCGGCTTCGGGAGGAAGACCTTGTGCTGATCCTTTCCAACCTGTTAAACAATGCCGTGGAGGCATGTGAACAGGCCGCGGAAAAAGTGATAAAGCTTAAATTTATATTGGAAGGAGAACAGGTAGTGATTTCTGTCAAAAACAGCCTGGCAGCAATGCCGGTCGTGGAAAACGGGAAATTTCTGACCACCAAGACCACAGACGTACCGGACCATGGAATGGGTATCCGCAACGTGATTGAGACAGTTGAAAATTATGGAGGAAAATATTCCATTGGGTTTGATAAGGACGGATTTTTATTTTCCATTATTCTGCCGAATCCGGTCAGCCGGGCTGATGATGTTTGGTGATGGAATTGCCATACGGGAGGAGTCTGACAATATTTTCATTGTCTCTCTGCAATAAAGTCATTGTGCATACCTCTTATATCTTAATCATTTTCATAATCAGATATGACAGAGTTGACAAATTCTAAGTCAAGCTGCAGGGATGACGAAATGCTCTCATTGTCCATACCTTTATTATAAAGTTTGATAATTTTAGTGGCAGAAATGCTGCCTTCTTCGCGTCCTAATTCAATATTTTCTCTATCTCTCTGCAATAAAGTCATATACTCGACCTCCATTTCCTTGCTTTCTTTTACTTCAATAACTTTTTTATGGATTTCTTTTATGAGCGGGCTTCTGGCCTGCGATACGAAGTCATCCGTTGTATTCTCCACATAAGCGAGAAATTCCTGCATTTCCGGATCGACATCGTGCATGTTGCCTTTGGTGTTCAGGAAAATTTTGGTGGTTTCATCTCCCAGTGTGAGGGAAGGGTTTTCCACGCAACTGTTTTCAAAGGTGTATAAATGGCGCCGGTCCCCAAACGGATCAAAAGTGCAGATGAAGATGACAAAGGATTTTTTCAGTTTCCTGTAATCTTCGCCTGCGGAAATAATGTCAAGGTCGATGTTTCCCTGATAGTACCTCGATCTCTTGGGGAGGATGGCCTTTTTATGCTTTCCGCGCTCCATTTCTACATTATATACAGTTCCCTCGTCATCGTTCAGGTATACGTCGAGCCGGATGCCTTTTCCATCATAGAGCATGTTGATGGTTTTCTGTGTGGCTGGCACGGAAACTTCCCGTATGGAAACGCCCAGTATTTTTTCTAATACTTTTCTACAGATCTCCTTATCACTCATTACCTTAGCGAAAAGAAAATCGTCCTCCAGATTTAGCTACTGGATGGTTTTGTTTGTGTTTGGCATAAATGTACCTCTCTTTCTTAAATTATAGCATGATTCTGCCGTTTTGTCAGTTGCGCTATGAATTGTTTTACGGGTTGCAAACAGAAACCGTATATGGATTAAGTACCTTGTGGATGTCCGGATACTTGAAAAAAGTTTTTGTTTTTCAGACAGCTTTTCTCGCAGCATTGGAATTTTCATTTTTCATAATCCTGTGGATCCCTATTTCCCAATCTGCCATATCATTTCCAAATCTGCAGGAAACTAAAAAAACTGACCGGAAAAGCCGATAAAGAAAAAGAAAATGTAAAAAAGCGGATAAGGCAATACACAAGGATGCAAGGGAGGTGACAGACCAGATGCCGGAAGAAAGAAGTATGGGACGGAAACTGGCACAGGCACATGCCAATATGGGTAAAATTCTGTTCCACACAGCAATCCGCCTTACATTAGCCGGAGTGATCGTGTTGGCCGGAATACGGGGAAACCCGCCCGGAAGACCAGTAAATTTTCTGGCCGGATCATTGGCGGCGTTTATTGCCCTGTTTGCCCTGATGTGGGTATTTTTCCCGCTCATCCATCTGGGGGACTGCCTGGAGTTTTATGAAACAGGCATCATAATCGGTAAACGCCCCTGGAGGCTGGATAAGCTTGGAAAAATTTCTTTTATGGATGTAAAAAGCAACTATTCTTTGTTTAGGAAGACTTACATGTGTACAGAGGTAAGGCAGTTTAACATTACATACATAAAGGATGCAAAGAAGAATTTTAACCGTGCATATTTTGACGGAATTTAAAAGTATTTATTTGGAAAAAGGAGAACTCATCATGACTCAGTATATTGTTATCGGAGTAATAGCGGTATTTGTATTATTTATAATTGTATATATCAAAATGACCATAGACGAAAAGAAGGGGGCCAACAGTCAGGAGAAGCAGAAAATCCAGGAAATTGTTAACAAAGTGGTCCCCGGCGGTGCAACCTACACGGCAGCCTACGGAACCCGGGAGGAACTGACCCTTGGCGGCGGAGGCAGGACCGTAACTACTACTACAAAGTACTGGTATTATGCGGTTGCTTTTAAAACAGGAGATTTATATCTGGTTCCTTTATCCTTTGCAGGAGGAGACATAAGCTACAGCGAGCCGATCCATCTGGCAAAAGAAGACCTTGGCATGGTGGAAGCGAAAAAGGGATATACGGTATTCTACGACAAAGACAGAAAAGAGATCATGACCCTTTACGTGGTGGAGAGCAATACAAAGGATGACCAGTATCATCCGGTAAACATCCAGCAGAAAGAAGAAGCGGAAGCTTTTGAACACTTCTCTCAGACACTGATGCAGGAGGTAAACTCTGCCAACGGCATTACCGATATTAAGGCAGCCAAAAAAGAAGCGAAGAAAAATAAATAAAACGATAGTTTTTGACCCGCAGGAGGCTGTCCGGTACGGACAGCTTCTTTATTATAAGACTAAAAGATTTCCCGCTTCAGAACTGCATTGAGTTTTTCCTGTGGATACCTTATAATTTAGAAAAGAAAACGGCAGAAGAAGGACTCTGATCAAAAGCAGGAAAAGGGGAAACATGAATGCAATTTACCGTGACATCTTCCGCGCCATACATGAGGGAAAATGGCTGGGAATAGAATACTGCAACAAGGAGAAGCAGATCACAAAATACTGGATAGGCATCCGCAGCCTGAATATAGGCAGGCGCACATTGGCGGTGGACGGTCTTCACCTCGGCAGATATACGACAGAAACCTATGACTATATTTATATTGATTCAATTCTGTCATCTAAGGTGATCGAAGGTTCTTACTGTGCCATTAACCAGGAATTAGTTAAAGACATCTATCTGAATCCGCACAAATATAAAGGTTTGTTTGACAATACATCCAATCTGAAAATTTTAAATTATCTTGAAATGTGTAACCGCATGGACACAGTTCCCTATCACTCGGATTTTGATCTGGTCCGCTTTTTGGACAGGGAGAGCTTTAAAGGGGACACATACGAGCTAAACGAGGAACAGTTCCGCACTATTGTACAGAATTTTCAATACAAGGCGGAGGCGAAAGGAAGCAGGGACGGAAGACTGAGAATCCAGCAGCTTGCAATGAATGTGCTTAGCATCCACACATCAGGGGGGCTTTATGTGCTTGCTTATAGAAAACTACAGTTGGATGTAAAGAGAAGAATCCTGCGGCCGGACGATGAAATCACTGTCTGTACGGAATACACCATAGACGGGGCAACGGAAAACATACGGCGCTATCTGGACGCGGAAGAATATGAACTGCTGAAAGATTTCGAGGGAAACCAGGAACAGATTAAGGACTGCATCACCAGACGCAAAGGACAGAGCCTTGGGGTGGATGATATGCCTTATGTGATAGGGCTTGGAATGGATATTGCGCTGGATCTCCACAGTGAGTATGAATCCATTATCAACATGTACCATAAAGATAAAGTGCCGGTTCCTGTAAAAGCATTTTTTGGCGATCTGTTAAACCGTCCTGTCCGTAAAAAAGCATACCCGTTTGCACTGGTCAACAAAAAGGTCAACATGGACCAGCTTTTAGCGATCAACAATGGTATGAAATATCCTGTTGCCTATATCCAGGGGCCGCCGGGAACAGGAAAGACGAATACAATTATCAACACCATCGTCACAGCGTTTTTTAATGAAAAGACGGTGTTGTTTGCATCCTACAATAACCATCCCATTAACGGCGTATTTGACAAGCTTTCGGGCATGAAATACAGAGGCAGGACAATACCCTTTCCTATTTTACGGCTGGGAAATAATGAAAAGGTAAAAGAAGCCCTGACTTATATAAGAGAACTTTATGATCGTGTCATTGAAATTACTGTGTTTGAAAAAACACTGGACAAAAATAAAGATGACCGGACGGAGCGGGCGAAAAGGCTCTCGGAATTATTAAAGCGGTATGAGGAACTGCTGGATCTAAAGGAGCGGAGCGAAACGCTTAACAGGCTCCTTGCGTATGAAAAGGCAGGAATACAGTCTTTGCAGATGCTTCCTTTTCAGACAGACTTAAGCGGAAGGCAGCTTAAGCAGGTCAACAGTGAGATAGAGAAAGCAGGCGTGATCACCGATGAGCAGGCGCTGAAGCTGCTGGACGACCAGCCCGGGGAACTGGAAAAGTATCTTTATTATACATCGGCAAGGTATATCAAAAAGCTGGATGAACCTAAAAATAAACATCTGAAAGAAATCATTATGAACCAGGAGGGCGAAGAACAGGCGGTCAGTTTTGCAAAATATTTAAAAGAGACGGAAAATATAAAGAAGCTGCAAAAGATATTTCCAATCATAGCAACTACCTGTATTTCCGCGCACCGGCTGGGGGAAGCGGAACCCATGTTTGACATGACGATTATAGATGAAGCAAGCCAGTGCAACACAGCAGTATCCCTTGTGCCTGTTATCAGAGGGGAGAGCCTTATGCTGGTGGGCGATCCGCAGCAGCTTAATCCGGTCATTCTGCTGGACGAGCTGACAAACCAGAAATTAAAAAAGAGATATCATGTTTCGGATGATTACGATTACCGGAAAAATTCCATTTATAAAACGTATCTGGCCTGCGATGCGGTCAGCGATGAAGTTCTTTTACATAATCATTACCGCTGTCATAAGCAGATAATAGAGTTCAACAATAAGAAGTATTATAATTCCAGACTGAAAATTATGACAGAAAGTAAGGAAGCCCAGCCTCTTGTCTATGTAGATGTACAGGATGACGGGACAGACTGCAAAAACACCGCGCCTGCCGAGGCTTTGGAGATTGTGCGGTATGCCCTGGCAAACAGGGATAAATCCATCGGTATCATTACACCTTTTGTCAACCAGAAAAGTCTCATAGAAAAAATGCTGAAAAAAGAAAACCTGACCAACGTAACATGCGGCACGGTCCATGCTTTTCAGGGAGACGAAAAGGATGTGGTGCTGTTTTCAACTGCCATCACAAACCAGACGAAAACAGGAACCTACGAATGGCTGAAAAACAACAAAGAGCTGATCAATGTTGCAACTTCCCGGGCAAAAGAAAAGCTGATCGTTTTGTCCAGTACCAAAAATCTGGAGAGACTGCACCGGAAGGATACAGAGGATGACATATTTGAACTGACCCAGTATGTGCAGACCAACGGCCAGGCAAAGGTGACACAGAAGCAGACAAACTCAAGGGCGTTGGGGGTAAAGCCTTTCAGTACGGCCACAGAGGAGGCATTTTTACAAAACCTGACCCATGCACTGGAGAACATCTGGCTGTCCCAAAGTGCATACAAGGTGTATAAAGAGGTGGCAATTTCCCATGTATTTACAGACAATATCAATTACAGCGATCTATTTTATAACGGCCGTTTTGATTTTGTTGTATATGAAGTGCTGGAAAAACAGGAGGTCCCGGTTCTGGCAATTGAACTGGACGGAAAAGAGCATTTTGAAGACGATATTGTAAAGAACAGGGATAAAAAGAAAAATGAAATATGCAGGATCCATAATCTGCAGATCATCCGTGTGGAAAATTCCTATGCCAGACGCTATAACCATATTAAAGATATACTGCTGAATTATTTCTCCATACGGCATTAAGGAACAGAGACTGCTGGTATAAAGAAAGCACCAAATGATTCCCGCGGGCAATGAGCCAGGCGGATGCGTCAGCAACGCGAAAAATGGCGGTATAATTATCAATCAGTAACTGACGGCAGGTAAGTACTGGAAAGCTGGAGAAATACACGGAAATTTGTAATTTGCCTTTGTCCGGCCATCCTGTATATAATAGTATCACCAGTGGTTATAATAAGCTTGCCTGTTATGAAAAATAGGAGAAAGGTATGAATCATGAGCAGGATATTGCTTTTGGAAGATGATTTAAGTCTGGTCAACGGACTTTCCCTTGCGTTTAAGAAACAGGGATTTGAACTGGACATTGCAAGGACAATGAAAGAGGCCGGCAGCATCTGGCCAAAGGGCCGGTATGACCTGCTGGTTCTGGATGTCTCTCTGCCCGACGGCTCCGGCTTTGATTTCTGCAGAATCGTGCGGCAGACTTCCAAAGTCCCGATTATTTTTCTCACTGCATCGGACGAAGAAATGAGCATTATCACGGGGCTGGATATAGGCGGTGACGACTATATCACCAAGCCTTTTAAGCTGGGCGTACTGCTTTCAAGGATCCAGGCGCTTCTGCGCCGGGCTAAGGATTTCGCAGCAGCGGAAACGGAATTACAGTCCAACGGGATCTGTGTGCACCTGCTTAAAGGACAGGCGTATAAAAACGGCGGCCTTCTGGATCTGACTGCCGGGGAATATAAGCTGCTGTGCCTGCTGATGCAGAATCCCGGCGCCATACTGTCCAAGGAAAAAATTCTGGATAAATTGTGGGACTGCGAGGGCAGCTTTATAGACAACAATACCCTTACCGTATACATCCGCAGGCTGCGGATGAAAGTGGAGGATAACCCCAGCGAACCGAAGATGATTCTGACCATACGTCGTATGGGATATAAATGGAACGTGTTATGAGAATTTTTGCAGACAAAAATGTAAAACATTTCTTTCTTGCCATTACGGCTGCAGGGGGACTTTTTATCCTGCTGTCACAGGTTACCGTATGGCTTTTTCATGTGGAAAAAAACTGTGCCCTATGGCTGTTGCTGGTTTCTTTGCTTGCAATAGGCGGCATACTGGCTATATGCTTTTGGTACGTCCAAAGGCAGAATAAGAGGATGGAGGAGGCAGCGCTTCAAATCACTGCCTATCTGGAGGGCGAAACCGACGCCCGGATCCCCTGCGACAGCGACGGGGAGCTGTACAGACTGTTCCACGCCATAAACACGCTGGCGTCCGTGCTGGGGGCCCACGCGGACAAGGAGCTTAAAACAAAAGAATCTCTGAAAAACATTATCTCTGATATTTCCCATCAGCTTAAAACCCCCCTTGCGGCTCTGAATATTTATAACAGCCTGCTGCTGGAAGATGCGAAAGAGGCGTCTGTCCGGGAGTGCGCCCTGCTCTCAGAGCGGGAACTGGACAGAATAGAAACACTGATACAGAATTTGTTAAAGATTGCAAAACTGGATGCAGGATTTATTGTTTTTGAAAAAAATACAGAAAATGTTGCGGACATGATGAAGGATATTGAACTTCATTATGCATACCGGGCGGACCGGGAGCAGAAGAAGCTGGTTTTATCCGGCGCTGATAATGTCACCCTTTTCTGCGACCGCGACTGGCTGGCCGAGGCTGTAAGCAATGTTGTCAAAAATGCCTTTGACCATACCCGGGGCGGCGATCATATTTCCATTGAGTGGAAAGCATCGATATCGGTTGTCCAGATCACCGTAAGGGACAATGGATGCGGTATTCACCCGGAAGATCTGCATCATATTTTCAAACGATTTTACAGAAGCCGTTTCTCCAAAGATACCCAGGGGACCGGGCTTGGACTGCCTCTTGCAAAAGCGGTGATTGAAGCCCACAGGGGGACCATGGAGGTGGACAGCATCTTAGGGCGGGGCACCGCCTTCGTGATAAGCTTTTTGGCGTA
>Ga0224740_10471_pt1 | contig 11265 bp, 8 predicted proteins | sample LIM_E_Water_Bulk_FD_161634 | JGI IMG/M metagenome (GOLD analysis project Ga0224740, IMG submission 161634) | Enriched cells from gastrointestinal tract of the lab mouse from Pacific Northwest National Laboratory (PNNL), Richland, Washington... | ecosystem: Host-associated > Mammals > Digestive...
AGGTATCATTAGGACGTGATGGGTTTGAAGAGAATGGGACGATTTATTCTCTGGCATATTATGATTTGCAAAATGTAATCTGTATTATGACAGATTCTTATACTTCTGCTGCACATGACGCATTAGAACAAATGGGACTTCGGGAGACACAGCTTGCCTGGATTGAAAATTATAACAGTTTTAGTGTTTCTTGCACAGATAGGGCATATAATTGTGTGCTTGATCCACATTTAGGGCATGCGCATATAAAAGATGGTGAGGAATATTCGGGATTTGTCAAATATGAAAATATTACTTTTGGAGATTCCGCTCCATTTATTATATTGGCATTGGGCGGTTCTACGACATCAGGTTATGGGGTAAGGCAGAAGCCATGGAGTGAATATTTGTCGGACATGCTTGCCCAAAAGTGTATTAACCACGTTATATATTGCGGGGGGACAGATAGCTACACGGCAAGCCAGGAGTTGATAAAGCTTATCAGAGATGGTATTTGGCTGAAACCTGATTGCGTTATTTCTTATAGCGGGATTAATAATATGAGTATTTTTTCCAAAGTACCGTTCGTCCATTATTATCAAAAGGAATTGTATGACAGCCTCAATCATTCCATTGCATCATCCCATTGGGGAAAAATGAGGGGGGTCAATTATGGAGTCCAACCCGATTGCGATAGTTTTGAGTTTTGGTTTTCACAGATTAAGATGATGCGTGCAGTTTGTGACAGCTTAGATATAGATTTTAAAGCATTTTTACAGCCAACTTTATGTAGCAAGAAAAAACTATATAAAGGAGATGAAGATTTAGATGTTATGTTTTTGAATGGTTATGGGATTATAAAGGAAAATGGAAAGGAAACATGGATTCGTTTGAAGGCAGAAGGAGCGGACCCATATGGGAAAATTATTAAAAATGCATATTATTTTAGAGAGTCAGTAAAGAAAGTAAAAGAGGCTTGGTTTTATGATTTATCAGATTTGTTTGATGGTATAGGTGGAATTTATATTGACCCATGTCATGTGCGTGGGGAGGGAAATAATATGATTGCTGGGAAAATATATGAAGCTATACAAAATGACTTAAAACAGAGGTAGAGTGGTTAAAAGTTAGGAGGTTTAAGATGTATATTTTAGGAGTATCCGGTTTATACCATGATTCCGCAGCAGCATTAATCTGTGATGGGGAGATTATTGCGGCGGCACAGGAGGAGCGTTTTACAAGGGTTAAGCATGATGCCCGTATCCCAGTAAATGCAATGCGGTACTGCTTAGAACAGGCCGGCATCACATCTGAGGATTTGGAAACAGTTGTCTATTATGACCAGCCTTTGCTGACTCTGGATCGTTTTTTGAAGAATGCGCTAGCTTTAGGGGAAGGAGCGGGAAACTTAGTGGAGCGTACTTATCCAAATCTTTTTTCCTGGAAACTCTGGATTCACAAGCAAATTGAGGCGGCAATTGGCAGCCTTGGGAAACAAGGTAAGCTGTTGGTTACAAAGCATCATATATCTCATGCAGCGTCAGCTTTCTATCCGTCGCCATATGAAAAGGCGGTTGTGCTGACGATTGACGGTGTTGGCGAGTGGACAACTACTGCAATTGGTGTCGGGGATAGGAACAACCTTACACTATATGAGGAAATTAAATATCCTCATTCGATTGGGCTGTTGTACAGTGCATTTACTTATTTTTGTGGATTTAAGGTGAATTCAGGCGATTATAAGTTTATGGGGCTGGCTCCGTATGGGAAGCCTGTCTACTATGATGTTATTAAAGAGAAGATGATTGATATCAAGAAAGATGGTTCCTACCGCCTGAATTTGGATTTTTTTGATTACTATAAGGGCGGCACGATGATTAATGAAGGTAGATTTTCTGAGCTTTTTGGCGGAGGGAGGAGGCAGCCGGAATCTAGGATTACACAGCGTGAGATGGATATTGCGGCTTCTGTCCAAAAGATTACGGAGGAAATGATTTTACTGCTGGCGCGCCATGCAAAGGAAAAGTACGGAGAAGGGGTTGATAACCTCTGCATTGCAGGTGGTGTGGCATTAAACTGTGTTGCCAATGGAAAACTGCAGAAGGCAGGTATTTTTAAGAATATTTGGATCCAGCCTGCAGCGGGAGATGCGGGTGGTGCCCTTGGGGCAGCTTTGTATGTATATTATGCATATTATAGGAAAGAACGGATTCCAGAGGCACAGGACAGCCAGAAAGGAAGCCTGTTAGGACCTACTTTTAGTACAGGGGAGATTCGGCGTTATCTAGAAGAGCACCAGTGTCCATATCATCAATACGAAGATAGGAAAGAGAAGGCGGTTCTTTTGGCAAAGTTACTTTCTGAAGAAAAGATTATTGGTGTGGCACAGGGGCGTATGGAATTTGGGCCAAGAGCGCTTGGGAATCGCAGTATCCTTGCAGACTGCCGTTCTCCTTATATGCAGTCTAGAATTAATTTAAAGATTAAATATAGGGAATCATTCCGCCCATTTGCGCCGCTTGTACTTGCAGAAAAGGAAGCAGAGTATTTTGACCTGCCATGTGATAGCCCTTATATGTTGAAAGTTGGGGATGTACAGCCTAATAGAAGAAAGCCTTTTGACTTGGATGGGCTTTTGTCCGACAGGGATGGGGATATGCTTCAGGTTGTGTCAGAGCCGCGTTCAGATATCCCTGCTGTGACACATGTAGATTACAGCGCAAGAATCCAGACAGTGGATCAAGAGAGGAATCCAGAGTTACATGGGATTCTGTCAGAATACGAGAAGCTGACGGGGTGCGCGGTTCTTGTAAATACATCATTTAATGTGCGCGGTGAGCCAATTGTGTGTACACCGAAAGATTCATATGAGTGTTTTATGAGGACGGATATGGATGTGCTGGTACTGGAGGATTTGGTGCTCTATAAGGAGGAGCAGCCAGAATTTGTGGAGACAGAGGACTGGAGGGAAAAATATGCGCTGGACTAATATGGAAGAGAAGGAAATGATAAAAGCATGGGCAGGGGAGGAATGCTCTGAGGATTGGATTAAAGAGTATCTTCCGGTGCCGGAGCATGGAAAAAGCTACTGGTGTATGCATGAGGAAGAAAGAGACATTGTGGAATATGGATTTGAGACAGTTCCAGAATTGAAAGGAATCCTTGAAGGGGAACTTAAAGAAGAATTTTATAGAGATTTGATTTTGCCGCTCGCTATTGCAGCTTTTAAGGAGAAGACAATCATACAGTTGGATACAGAGAATCTAAAATATGGACAAGATGTACAGAAAGATCAGGATGGATTTTCGATTCCAGAGTTTGTATATGTTTTTTAATAAAATAAGGTATTAAATAATGTCCATGTTATTTTGAATAATATGATTTTGCTATTGCAAGAAAAGGGTGTTTATTTGACAGAGATGATAAAGAAATATCAATTTATTAAAGTTAGAAAATGGGAGGTGCTTTATGTCCAAAAACATTACCAAGAAACGTATATCTGACTTTACTATCTCCCTGCAAATTCAGCATAGAAGTGTCAACACAATTACCTCTTACACAACAAACATCCAAAAATTAGAGTTTTTCTTGAATGGAGAAGAGCTTTCAAAGGAACGGATGCTTGCTTATAAGTGCTGGCTTTCCAAACAAGGATTTAAGCAGCGCACAATTAATGCATATCTTGCGGCCGCAAACCAGTTTTGTGATGTGATGGGCTGGAAGGAGATGAAAGTGGTATTGGATCCTGTTGAGCAGGATGTGGAGGAAGAAACAAAAAAGCAGATATCTTCCTCCAATTACAAAAAGTTAGTCTATACGGCACTTCAGAATGATAAAGAGAGGCTTGCTATGATGATACAGGTACTTTGTCATATGGATTTAAGATTTTGTGAGCTGGAAAAGCTGACTGTAGAATCTCTGGAGGAAGGGGCAGTCTGGACAGTTCGGAAGCATAGAGATAAAAGAATAGAAATACCTGCGTCGATTTTAGATGATTTACATACTTATGTGGCGCATGAGCAGATTTTGTCCGGTATTATTTTTCGGACAAGCAAAGGTTCTCCGGTTGACCGTTCAAATTTTCGGAAAGATATCAAAAAGTTATGTGTTTTAGCTGGGGTGGAGGAAGAACTTGGGTCGATTCAGCATGTAAAAAATGTAGTGTTAGACGAATATCCATATTATAAGCTGAAAAAGTGGGAGTAAAAGCGATTAGCGATGGCCATGGTGGTTGAAGACAACACCGCAGATGGATTATTAGACAAGTCAATGTGGTAGTGAATTTATTCTTTGTTGTAATGGTATTGGGAGAAACTATAAAAATAATATAAAGAGGTTGGGCGGAAGAATGAAAATAATTTTGTTTGGCTGTGGGACAGTGGGCCATCTGGCATTTCGTGTATTTGGGGCGGAAAATATAGACTGTTTTTGTGATAACAATATGAATGTAGTTGGAACAACAGTTTGTGGGAAAGCTGTTATTTCCTTTCAGGAGTTGGTATTGGAGAGAGCAGGAGCAGTCGTGGTAATATGTGCACAAAAAAGAAAGGAATATGCAATTGCCGAACAATTGGAAGAGGGCGGGATAAAGGACTATATTCCTTATTCTGCGATAGAGGAGCTTAATAATCTAGATACTTCGGAAATAGTCTATATAAGCGACCCTCTGAAAAGAAGCAATCTGCGTTCGGTGATGTGGAGAAAATGGGCAAAGGTATTTAAGAAGCAAGTTGATTATTTCATGAAGAATTCGGATATCCGGTATATGAGGCAGGCCGTTGGCAGCCTTCGCACAAGGCAGATAGAAATCGTGGGGATAACAGCGGCGTTTTTGAAGAAGATAAAAGACCTGGAAATAAGACCGTTTTTGTATGCGGGAAATCTTTTGGGTTATGTGAGACATGGTGGGTTTATTCCGTGGGATGACGATATGGACCTTGCTTTAATGCGGGAGGACTATGAGAAATTAAAAGACTACTGCCGTGAAAACTTAGAGTTTATTGAGGAAAAAAGAGAGTCAGAAGGTTATGGAATACAGCCAGATGTTTATTATTATAAGGAAATGTTTGATCATATTTCTGTTTTTAAACGGATGCAGGATGGAGAATTAGGTTGGATCGACTTTTTCTCGATGGATTATTATGATGAGCATTATGAATTTAAAGAGCTGGCGTCTTATGCAGATCATATTAAACGGAAATGTATGTCACTGCAAACAAACAGCGAAAAGGTGGAAGCAATCAAGGATGCAATGAGAGGTAATCAATATGTTGTGAAGGATAGCAATCATGTCTATTTTGGGCTCGATAATATGTGTGCTTATTGGTTAAACAGTAAAAAGTCATGGATTTGCAAGGATACAATCTATCCATTAAAGCTTGTAAATTTTGAGGGAGCACAATTTTGGGCGCCAAATAAACCAGAAGGATTTTTGGAATATTTGTATGAAAATATATGGGATTTTCCAGAAGATGTGGGAATACCAAAGCATTTGTAGAAACCAGAAGACAAGCAAGATAAGGAGTGTAGCAGTGAAGAGAAATGCAGTTATTTTAGCAGCTGGTAAATCAAATCGGTTTGCCCCTTTTACATATGAAAAGCCGAAAGGACTTTTTAGCGTCCGTGGAGAGATTTTATTAGAGCGGCAGATTGAGCAGCTAAAGGAAGTAGGGGTAGAAGATATCTATGTGGTTGTTGGATATATGAAAGAAAAGTTTTTCTATTTGGAACAGAAGTATGGCGTGAAACTAATCGTAAATAATCAGTTTGGTAAAAAGGGGAATTTATATTCCTTATATGAAGTGAAAGATTACCTTTCTAATACTTACATATGTTGTGCAGACCATTATTTTACGGAAAATCCCTTTCAAGAGGAGAATCCAGATAATATATCTTACAGGGCATGTACATATTGTGAGGGAAAATTCCGGGAGTTTTCTGTTCGGTGCTCTGATTCAAATGTTATTACGGAAGTTAAGGCTGGTGGCAGTGACTCTTTGGCAATGGTAGGGCATGCTTATTTCAATGAGCGGTTCTCAAAATTTTTTAGGATGTTAATGGAGAATGAGATAAATGATTTTGGCGTTGACTCTATGTTTTGGGAAGAGTTTTATGCGAAGCATTTAAAAGAGCTGACACTTTATATGAAAAAGTTTAAAAAGGACCAAATTTTAGAGTTTGAAAGTATCAATGACCTACGGTCTTTTGATTCTGAATTTCTTATGAATATAGACTCGGAAATTATTGCAAATATATGTTCTATCCTAAAGTGCAGCCCGAATGATGTGGTAAATATCAATATTATTAATGCTGGCCTTACGAATGTCTCTTTTTCTTTTGATGTTGGCAAGAAATCGTATGTGTACCGCCATCCAGGGGGAAGTTCTGGTAATTTGATAGACCGCCAGTCGGAGGTCTTTGCCCAGACGGCAGCAAAAGAGTATGGCATTGACCAGTCTTTTATCCATATGGAGCTTTCTGGTTGGAAAATATCTTATTTTGTGGAAAATGCAAAAAATTGCAATTTTGAGGAAAATGAAGAACAACTTATGGTTGCAATGGAGTACCTGCATAAGCTGCATGCTGCTTCTGTTAATGATACAGTAAAGATTTTTGATAATCTTGCAGAAGGAAAAAAATTAATGCGCATAGCCTCCGCCACGAAAGGGCACTTGGAGAAAGAGTTTACAAATATTATCGAAAAAACAGAACGGTTGTATGAGTATATCCAGAAGGATGCGGAGCGCCTTGGGTATTGCAGGGTGCTTTGCCATAACGATACATACGAACCGAACTATCTTTATGATAATAATGGTTTGATTTATCTGATTGACTGGGAGTATGCAGGGCTTAATTATGAAGCAAATGACATTGGCTGTATTCTATGCCGATATGACTGGTCAGACGAACAAATTGAACGTTATTTGGAATATTATGTGGGGCATAAATTAAATGAGGATGAAGATAGGTTCTATCATGCGTTTATTCCTATATCTGCTTTTTATTGGTTCTGTTGGGGATTGTATAAAGGAAGTGTGGGGGATGATGACAGTTTCTTTTTCTTACCATCCTATAGAAACTTGGTAAGATTTCTGGATACAGCTTTGGCGAGTTACGAGAAATAGGAGAAAAGAAAATGGTAGTAGCTTTGATTTTAGCAGGAGGTGTCGGTTCCCGTTTAGGGGCTGACAGGCCAAAACAATTTTTAGAGATTCTTGGAAAACCAATTCTTGCTTATACTGCGGAGATTTATCAGAATTATTCTGGAGTAGATGCGATAGAGATTGTATGTCATAAAAGCTGGAAAGATTATTTGGATGAGATGGTTCAGAGATATCAGCTGACAAAAGTGAAATGGATAGCAGATGGCGGAGAGACTTTTCAGGAATCTGTGGTGAATGGGATTCAGAATTTGAACGGAAAAATAGACCAGAAGGATATAGTAATGATTCATTATGGCGTTTCACCATTTACGAGTGATGCGATTCTTGATGACGCGATAAAAGTTTGCAGAAAAAATAATATGTCTGTTTCATGTACTCCTTGCTATCAGTTAATGGGATCAAATGAAGAGGGCCAAGTAAGTAAGAACTGGGTAGACCGGGATGCGATGATGCAGATTGCCTGCCCACAAAGTTTTAGATATGGGTATTTGTTGGATATTTATGAGCGGGCGGAGAAGGAAGGGATTTTGGAAAAAACGGAACCGCATACTACAAGTTTAATGTATGCATTAGGAGATACCATCTATCAGTCATATGGCAACCAGGTTAATCTTAAAATCACGACAAAAGAGGATTTAGATATCTTTGAAGGATATGTTCTGATGAAGCAGAAGAAACTGCTGCCGCAGGGGAAATAGGAAACTTGTATCAATACAGCATATTAAGATATGGTGATGATCCATATATTTCTTGTGGGCTGAAAAATTGGGAAGAGCAGATTTGGATTGGAGGAGAGAATGGAGAATAAAGAAATTGTTTTGTTTGGCTGTGGTGAAATAGGGTATCAGGTTTTGCAAACTCTCGGTGCTGAAAACGTCTTATGCTTTTGCGATAATAACCAGGCTTTTTATGAAGTAGGGAGATGGGGGAAACAGGTTATTTCCTTGGGGCAGTTAATGGAAGAGTATAGCAATTATACTGTTGTCGTCTGTGTAAGGCTGCCGAAGGCATACCTGATTGCAGCACAGTTAGACCAGAAAGGTATTTCCGATTATTGGCTTTATCCGATGGTTGAGCAGGATGTATGCGGGCTCTCTGCAGATGACGCACGGAGGTTTTTGTGCGACAGAGATGCAATGTATCAAATGCGTATGAAAAGCTATCAGAATAAAATATCAGATCTGGAAAGTCAGTTAGATTATATGAAAGGGCATGCTGATATCCGTTCTATGAAGCCAGCGGTAGGTGCACTTAGGGAAAGACAGCTTGCATTGGCTGATTTGGGGGAATTTTTCTGCCGGGCTGTTGAGGATTTAGGGGTACGGCCGATCTTGTGTGCGGGTAATTTGTTAGGGTATGTTAGAAATGGCGGTTTTGTTCCATGGGATGATGACATGGATTTTGATTTAATCCGGGAGGAATATGAGCGCCTGAGAGAGTATTGTGTGGCTAGACGGGATGAAGATGGCGGCGTACTTTTTCAATGGAATGGAAAAACAGAGCGGTTATTTTTTTACGAGCATTATAAGATGTTTGGGTTAAAGAAAAAGGTGACGGAAGAAATATATTTGACGGTGGATTTCTTTGCGTTGGATTATTATGCAGATAATTATCCTTTCCAGACCTTGCGTGAGGATGTGAAACGGATTCAGGCAGATGTATACGGTTTGGATAGTATGGAAAAGCGAATAAACTATGTAAGGGAAGCAAGACAAAAAAATCCAAATATAGTCAAGAAGAGTAATTCTATTTTCTTTGGGTTTGACAATATGCAGGCGATCCGGCCGCATGATATTGGTAAAACAATGCCTGAAAATATCGTGTTTCCTCTAGAGAGGGCAGAATTTGAAGGAAAACAGTTCTGGGTTCCGAATTGCCCGGAGGAATATCTCGCATATTATTATAAGGATATATGGAGTTTTCCAGATGACGTTGGAGTGCAGCGGCATATATAATACTAAATGGCAATTGGGTTAAATTATATCTCCATCCCTTTGTGATAGTTCTTTTCCCTGTATTCTTTTGGTGTACATCCCATTTCCTTCTTAAAGCACTGGATAAAGTAGCTCTGGGATGTAAAGCAGAAATATTCTGCAATATCTGAGTAGGAATACTCTGAAAATTTTAGCATATTTGAGGCTGCCTGTACTTTTTTCTGCCGGATAAATTGGCTGATGCACTGATTGGTTTCTTTTTTAAAAAGTTTAGAGAGATAGCTGGCATTAAGGTGAAGTGTCTCCGCAATCTCTGCAGCAGATAATTTCTTCTGCAAATTCCGGTAGATATAATCAATGGCGCGCGAAACCTGGATAGAATAGACCTGTTCTTTCTCCAGACGGGACATCTGTGTGGTAAAGTCAAGAAGCAGATCACCCTGTATGTTTAAGACCGAGCTGGAAGAAGTACAAGTATCAATCTGATTGATATACAGGTCACTTAAAGTATAGGCTTTTTCGCGCTCCATCCCATTCTCTACACAGAGACGTGTAATCAAGGCAGCAAAGATGACGAAATGATATTTTGTATTTTGAAGCGGATTTTTTGATAGGACGCCATTATTGGCATTGCTGGTGGCGTCCGCTTTTTTATATTCTTTGGCGTATTCTTTTACTGTCTCAATGTCGCCAGATGCCACGGCATGGTAGAGCGCATATTCTTCTTCAAATTCGACATGGTTTCTGTTTTCTTCACGCTGTAGAAACATGCGGTAGTTTAATTGTTTTTCTAAGCTCATTTTTTTCTTCCCAATCTATTTGTTAGATTTTAAAAATATATCTAGATAATAAAAAGTTTAATGTCATTACATATGCATGTCAATAGGGAACGAAAAGCTTCTTCACATTATTTTGTTTATGTGCTAGAATACATATTATGGTGTTAGTTTTTATTATGCCCTTGGACAGATAGAAGACAACAGCTTGCAGCATTGTTGGGTGTAAAAGTCTTTTGGCTTCAACATCATAATGATAAAAAGTAAATATAGTATAAATAACAGATTGGCAAGTCCGTCAGGAAATATTTGCAAATTGCCAGATAGTGGGAATGGCGGATATGTAGCGGCGAATGCGGAAATGGGGTTGTTATATGACACATAAAGAAAAGGCAGAACAGATACTAAATCAGCAGTATCATTGCTCGCAGGCATTATTTGGAGCCTTTGCAGATGACTTTGGCCTGGATTTAAAGACTGCATTTAAAATCAGCACTTGTTTTGGCGGCGGGATGCGTCAGGGCGGAACCTGTGGCTGTATCACTGCGTCACTTCTAGTATTGGGAATGGCTTTGGGATTTTACGATTCCCAGGATAGGGAGTTAGAAGTTTACGGCAATAAAAAGACAGATGAGTTTATCCACCGCTTTACAGAACAGATGGATGGGGCAGTGAACTGCAGAGATATTTTGGGGGAAGATATTTCAGTTCCGGCAGAGATAGCTGTAATCCGCAAAGAGGGACTCATTCTAAAAAAATGTCCAAAGGCGTTAAATATAAGTATTGAAATTTTAGAGGATATGTTGGCAGATTATTTCAAAGATATTACAGAGAGCAGTATTAACTTAGAAGATATTCCTCAAAATGATGAGATGCAGACTGTGCTTAAGAGTATCAGTAAGCTTCGTCGTTTTCGGAGAAATGTCAATAATCTGCTGTTTTCTTCAACGAAAGAGATTGGCTTTATTCAGTTTGATATCCGAAAATTTAAAATAGTGAACGACTTATATGGTGAGAATTTCGGTGACCAGATATTAGATTTTATCAGAAGGCAGTTAACGGAAAGCTGCGGCGAGGAACAGTATTTTGTTAATCTTCGAAGTGATGTGTTTATGGTGGTGACAGAATATGAGAAAGAAGAGGAGCTGGTGGAGTTTATCAAACTATTAGATTCTAAAATCAGCAGTTATAAGGACGTTAAGCTTCAGATGTCATATGGCATTTATACAGTGGAAGATAAAAGAATGGAGCTCCGGCAGATGGAGGATAGGGCTGCGATGGCAAGAAAGGCTGCAAAAGGCAATATTTTGACGAATATATTGTTTTATAAAGAGCAGTTTAAGGAGTCATTGTACAACCGGAAGTTTATCGAAGAAAATATGCAGGCTGCAATTTCAGAAAGGCAGTTTTTGA
>Ga0224740_10472_pt1 | contig 11256 bp, 8 predicted proteins | sample LIM_E_Water_Bulk_FD_161634 | JGI IMG/M metagenome (GOLD analysis project Ga0224740, IMG submission 161634) | Enriched cells from gastrointestinal tract of the lab mouse from Pacific Northwest National Laboratory (PNNL), Richland, Washington... | ecosystem: Host-associated > Mammals > Digestive...
CTGTTTGATGGTAAAGGTTCCGTCCTCACAGGAAAGAAAGCATTTCCCCCCTTCTTTCAAAGAGCCGAACAATATCTCATCCACCAGAAGGGGCTTGATCTCCCCCTGTATCACCCTTTCAATTTCCCGGGCTCCGAATTCCGCGCTTGTGCCTTTCCTTTTGATTCCCGCCCTCGCCTTTTCATCCGCCGACAGTTCTATATTCCTGCGCAGAAGCATCTGTTTCAGTTCCTCCAGCTTCTTGTCCACGATCTGTCCGGCCATCCTGTCGTCCATTCCGTTAAATACCACCGTCCTGGTCAGACGATTGCGAAACTCCGGCTGGAAGATACGTTTCACCTCCTCCAGAATAGCATCCGACTTTACCTGCGCCCCGCCGAAACCGATGCCGGGTTTTCCCACCCGGCTGGCTCCCGCATTGGATGTCATGATCAAAATAATGTTTCGGAAATCCGCCTTTCTGCCCTGGTTATCCGTCAGCGTGGCATAATCCATCACCTGCAGCAGAATATTGTAGATATCCGGATGTGCCTTTTCGATCTCGTCCAGCAGAAGGACTGCATGCGGGTGTTTGCGGATCTCTTCTGTGAGAAGGCCGCCCTCCTCGTAGCCCACATAACCGGCGGGTGCGCCCACCAGCTTGGCCACTGCATGTTTCTCCCCGTATTCGCTCATGTCGAAGCGGACCAGGCTGATGCCCAGTTCTCTGGCCAGACTTTTGGCGATCTCCGTTTTCCCCACCCCGGTAGGCCCCACAAAGAGCAGGCTGGCCAGGGGCTTTCCCTCCTCCAGAAGCCCGGCTTTTGAGAATTTCACCGCATTGACCACCTGAGAGACCGCCTCCTCCTGGCCGAAGATCTGGCCCTGCAGGCGCCCCTCCAGAGCGGCCAGCACCGCCGCCTCGTCCCTTTCCACCGCCTGTCTGGGAATATGGCAGACTTTGGAAAGAAGTTCGTCGATAAGATCCTTTCCCACGGACTGCCCTTCCCCCGCAAGAGGGTGCAGCCGACGGTAGGCTCCCGCCTCGTCCATCAGATCCACGGCCTTATCCGGCAGAAAGCGCTCATTGATATGCTTTGCGCTCATCTCCACCGCGTATTCCAGCGCCCCCTCCTCATAGGTGACGCCGTGGAACCGCTCATAGCCCTCTTTCAAGCCTTCCAGAATACGCACACAGTCCTCCGGGGCCGGTTCCCGAATCTCAATGTTCTGAAATCTCCGCACAAGACCCTTACTCTTCTCAAAATACTTTTTATATTCCCCGTATGTGGTGGCGCCGATAAACCGAATCTGCCCCCTCTCCAGATAGGGCTTCAGCATGTTGGAAACGTCAAAGGCTCCGCCGCCCACCGCCCCCGCACCTACAATATTATGGATTTCGTCCATATAGAGGATGGGTTTCTCCTGGCGGCTGACGCCGTCCATCACCTTCTTAAAGCGCTTCTCGAAATCTCCCCTGTACTGGGTACCCGCCAGCAGGCTTCCCAAATCCAGGGCATATATCTTTGCCCCCCGCAGAGGTTCCGGAACCCTGCCTTCCTCTAAAAGCCTGGCAAGACCATAGGCAATGGCGGTCTTTCCCACCCCCGGTTCCCCTATGTGGAGAGGATTGTTTTTCTCCCTGCGGCAAAGAATCTGCATGGTGCGCTCCAGTTCTTCCTCCCTGCCGATGAGAGGATTGGCCTGCTCCGCCAGATCATTGAGACAGACCACATACCGCTGCCAGCCGGCGCCCTGCCTGCTGCCGCGGGGCCGCTCCTGCCCTTCCCAATCATCCCCTTCCTCCGGCTCGTCCCGGGGCTGTTCCTGTCCCGCCGCCATGCCATCTTTTTCCTCCCAATGGTCCGCGCCCGGCTTCCTGTTATTGCCGCGGCTCCCCTCTTCATATAGAACGGCCATCTCCTGAAGGAGTGGGTTCCGTTCCACTCCCTGGGCCCGCATATAATAGACAGCATAGCTTTCCTCCAGCCCGTATATGGCAAACAGGACATGGGACAGTTCCACCGCCTCTTTCCCACTGTTTTCCGCCAGTTCTCCCACCTTTTCCAGCACGTTCTGCATGTCCAGGGACAGTTCGGGAGCCTTCCCCTCATCCGCCTCCCGGCATTCCATCTGCTCTTCGAGATATGTCCTCAGATGGTAGTCCAATTCCGAAACGCTGCCCCCGCAGTTTTCAAATGCCTGCGCAAACACATCATTCTGGCAGATCACGAACAGCATCAGTTCCGGCACCACATACTCAAAATGCGCGCTTTTAGCCAAAACAACCGTCCGATTGATTATCTCCTCCACTTCTTCCGATACACCCATTTCCATTATCCTCATTTCTCTCAGATTGCTTCCATGGTCATCCGAAAGGGATACCCTTCCTCCCTGGCCCTGGCTGTGGCGTTATGCACTCTGGTAGCGGCGATATCCCGGGGATATACGCCCACTGCCGCCCGGCCGCTCTCATGCACCTTCATCATCAGATGGACGGCCTCTATCTCATCCTTATGGAAAATCTCCCGCAAAAGTTCCACCACAAAATCCATGGGAGTAAAATCGTCGTTATGCATGATGACCTGGTAACGCTTTGGCTCCCTGATCTCAATTCCGGTTCTCTCCCTTGTCTCACCCTGTACAGCCATATTCTTTTTCCTTCCCTGTAATCTCAACTGCAGGCATTCACGCCATAGCGTATTATACATCCGAATCGGGCAATAATCAATCTGCAGTAAAAGACTCTGAAAAGTCTGCTCTCATGGCATTCCCTCTTGTTTTTTCATATGGGACATGGTATTATAACAGCAAACTATAGAAAAAGCAACTGATCGAAAGGAGACAGACCATGTCCATCAAAGCCGATTGCCATTTGCACTCCTCCCACTCCGGGGACTCGGACGCCTCCATGGAAGAAATGATCCAAAAAGGGATTGCCCTGGGACTGACTCACATGTGCTTTACCGAACACAATGATTTTGACTTCCCAGTTTCAGAGGACACGCCCCAGGGTATGTTTGAACTGAACCCGGACGCTTACCTCTATGATCTGATTCGGCTGCGGGAAAAATACGCCGGGCAGATTCGGATTCTTTTCGGCGTGGAACTGGGCCTGCAGCCCCATCTGATACGGCAAAACGCCATTTTCGCCAAAAGCCACGATTATGACTTTATCATCGGTTCCTCCCATGTATGCGGGGGCCAGGATCCCTACTATCCCGCCTTTTATGAGGGGCGCAGCCAGGAGGAGGCCTACCGGGAATATTTTCAGTCTGTAATTGAAAATCTGAAAAAATTTGATAATTTTGACGTGTACGGCCATCTGGACTATGTGGTGCGCTACGGACCCGAAAAGGACAGGGGCTATTGTTACGAAACATATAGCGACCTGTTTGACCGAATACTGGAACTGCTGCTGGAGAAGGGAAAGGGGCTTGAACTCAACACCGGGGGAATCTCGGACGGGATGCGGGATGTGCACCCATGCAGGGAAGTGCTCCGCCGCTATCGGCAAAAAGGAGGCGAGATCATCACCATCGGTTCCGATGCCCATGATCCCGCCGAGATTGCCGCCCATTTCCACAGAGCCGAGGAGGTGCTGCAGGAATGCGGCTTCCGGTACTATACTGTCTTTGAAAATCGTCAGCCGGAGTTTAAACGCTTTTAGGGCATAACACCACGATCCGGGACGGAGTGGTCTGAGCCGGAATGCTCCTGGTGGAACTGCTGTATACCACCACCAGGTCATTGCCTGCCGGGCTACCCAAAAAGCGCTGGTTGTTGGTGGTAGTGATATCCACGCTGCCGTCCAGGTTCAGCTGCAGCGTCATATCCTGATTAATCAGGGATCTGTTGTAATAATCCACATCCACCATCTGCCCCGACATCCGGGGCACTGCCACTGCCGCCCTGTACTGGGGCGGATAGATCAGGGGCACCGGCTCGTCGGTGCGGTAATACATGGTCACTTCCATCCCCTCCCGCAGCATCACATAATCCAACACAAACGTGGTGGGGGATACCAGGAAGTTCACCAGATTCCCGTTCTGGTCCTCCAGGCCAACGAACATCACGCAGCCGTCTGCCCGGCGGTTGCCGATGCGGGTAGGTTCCATGCTCACAATGGTACCCTCCACGCCACGGTAACTTTTTTCTCTCCTTCGGTTTCTGTCAAATTGCATATCCATCCTTGCCTCTTTCCTGCACACCGGGGGACCGGCCCTGGCCGAAACCCGGCTGAAAACCCAGTCCGGCCCTGAACAGGCTCCCCCACATGCCCATGTGATTCTACAGCGCAGCCTTTGCCCATGGCCCGTCCCGGTATGCTTCTTCCCGGCGGCAGGCCATCCCGGGCAAACCGCTGTCTCCTTCATAATATGCCTTGATGCCCGTTCGGTTTCCTGGCGGAAAGCCCTGCTTTCACAATTCCCCGATTCAGGCAAATTACTATTCCCTATCCGGCTTCCCTGCCGACTCGTCCATCTGCAGACAGCCCCGCCGCCGCGGCTTCATCCCTCCAGGATGGTCCCGCCTCCCAGCACATATTCCCCCTCATAAAACACCACCGCCTGACCGGGGGTAGCGGCCCGCACCGGCTGTTCAAAACTGCACAGCACCCGGCCCTCCGGCTGTTTCTCAATCACGCAGGGAGCACCGGCATGGTTGTAGCGGATCTTTGCCACCACTCTCCTGGGACCTGTCAAATCCTCCAGAGCCATATAATTCACATGGTCACAGAGCACCCGCCGGGTAAAGGTGTCCTCGTTTTCCCCGATGACCACCTCATTTGTCTCCGGCCTGATCCGGGTCACAAACACCCGGCGGCCCATGGCCAGATCCAGCCCTCTGCGCTGTCCGATGGTATAATGGCTGATTCCTCTGTGCGTCCCCAGCACCCGGCCGTCCCGGGTGACAAAATTTCCCGGTGGCGATACTCTGTCCGAGGCTTCCCGGTGGATAAAGGCCCCGTAGTCATGGTCCGGAATAAAACAGATCTCCTGGCTGTCCGGCTTTTGAGCCACAGAGAGGCCCAATTCCTGTGCAATCTGCCGGATTTCCCCCTTTGCATACGCTCCCACCGGCATCAGCGTGCGGGCAAGCTGATCCTGGGTCAGGCTGTACAGGGCATAAGTCTGGTCTTTCTCCGCTGTCACCGAATTCCTGATGGCATAGCGCCCGTTATCCAGCCTGTCCACCCTGGCATAATGGCCTGTGGCTATATAATCCGCCCCCAATTCCAGGCTGCGCCGCAGCAGGGATTCCCATTTTACATATCGGTTACAGGCGATACAGGGGTTGGGGGTCCTCCCCTGAAGGTATTCCTCCACAAAGTAATCTATCACCTGCTCTTTGAACTCCCGCCGGAAGTTCATCACATAATGCGGGATACCCAGAGTCTCCGCCACCCTTCTGGCGTCCTCCACTGCCGACAGGCCGCAGCATCCCCCCTGCCGGGCCTGCTCCGAGGGCTCTTCCTCCTGCCAGACCTGCATGGTGACGCCGATCACCTCATATCCCTGTTGTTGTAACAAATAGGCCGCCACCGAGGAATCCACCCCCCCGGACATGCCCACCACCACTTTCTGCTTCATTCTTCCCTCTGTCTGCAGATCCCAAGTCCGGCCCGGGCCGAACCTGAAATCCGTCTGTGATATTGCGCCAACCCGCCGCAGCCATTATACCATAGTAAGCCGGAAAGCACAAATGCCGCCTGCTTCTAATAGGCCGCTTCCTCCTCATGTTCACTGATGTCGGACCTGGGTCTCTCCAGTCCTTCGATGACAATGCCGTTTTTCTCCGCGTAATCCCACAGGGCCGCGTGGATGGCTTCCTCCGCCAGCAGGGAACAGTGTACCTTCACCGGCGGAAGGCCGTCCAGGGCCTCCATCACCGCTTTATTGGTGACAAGCATGGCCTCCCGGATGCTTTTTCCCTTGACCAGTTCCGTGGCCATGGAACTGGTGGCCACCGCAGCCCCGCATCCGAATGTTTTGAATTTCACATCCCGAATGATTCCCCCATCGTCTATCTCCAGATATATTCTCATGATATCACCGCATTTGGCGTTGCCCACGGTCCCCACGCCGCTGGCGTCTTCTATCTCCCCCACATTCCGGGGATTCTGAAAATGATCCATTACTTTATCGCTGTACATATCCGTCTCCTTTCAGCCCTTTCCGTCTGCCATAAACTGTGCGCAAAGCCCCGGCCTGCTTTCAGGCTCCCTCTCCCCGGTGTTATTCTCAGGGGCGCATTCTTTTTCCGATTTTACAAAATCTTCATACAATGGCGACATGGCCCGCAGCTTCCCCACGATCTCCCCAATAGCCTCCGCCGCCATGTCCATCTCCTCCCTGGTATTCTCCTCCGACAGGGTGAGCCGCAGGGAACCATGGGACAGCTCATGGGACAGGCCCATGGCCAGCAGCACATGGGAGGGATCCAGCGCCCCGGAGGTGCAGGCCGAGCCGCTGGACGCGCAGATCCCTTTCATATCCAGCATAATCAGCAGGGACTCCCCTTCGATAAACGCGAAGCTAAAATTCACATTGCCGGGCAGCCTTCTGTGAGGATCCCCGTTCAGACGACAATAGGGGACTTTCCCATAGATCTGTTGAATGAGATAATCCCGCAGTTCCGTCTCCTTCCGAATCTTTTCCGGCATAATCCGCATGGCCCGCTCTGCTGCCTTGCCAAAGCCCACAATGGCGGGAATGTTCTCCGTCCCCGCCCGCCGGGACCGCTCCTGGGCGCCACCGTGGATAAAGCTGCGCAGCTTCAGCCCCGAACGTATATAGAGGCAGCCCACGCCTTTAGGGCCGTTCACCTTGTGGGCGCTGGCGCTGAGCATGTCAATATGCAGTTCGTCTACCTGGATGGGCAGCTGTCCAAATGCCTGCACTGCGTCCGTATGAAACAGAATCCCCCGTTGGTGGGTCATCTCTCCGATCTCACGGATGGGCTGCAAAGTACCCACCTCATTATTGGCATACATCACCGACAGCATAATGGTATCCGGCCGAATGGCCGCCTCCAGTTCTTCCAGATTCACTATACCGTTTTCATCCACCCCCACATAAGTCACCTCATAACCCTGTTTTTCCAGATATTCGCAGGTGTGCAGGACGGCATGGTGTTCAATCCGGGTGGTAATAATATGCTTTCCCTTCTCTCTATAAGCCTCCGCCGCCGCTTTCAGAGCCCAGTTGTCCGCCTCGGAGCCACCGGCGGTAAAATAGATTTCCTCCGATTTTGCCCCCAGACAGTCCGCCAGAGTCCTCCTGGCCTGGTTCAGGGCTTTTTTGCTGGCCGCGCCCAGCGTATAAATACTGCTGGCATTGCCATAGTACTCACTGAAAAAGGGAAGCATGGCCTCCACCACTTCCGGAGCAGTCTTTGTGGTTGCCGCATTATCCAAATAAATCACAGGCGATTCCTCCTATTTGTAGTTCCGCATATCCCGGTGGGTACGCAGCACCGTGAATCATGTCCGAACGCTCTCGCGTTCTGACATGATTCAGCGCACCCTCCGAGATATGCTGATTGTAGTTCCGCATATCCCGGTGGGTACGCAGCACCGTGAATCATGTCCGAACGCTCTCGCGTTCTGACATGATTCAGCGCACCCTCCGAGATATGCTGATTATAGTTCCGCATATCCTACCCGGATCTGCTTAATTCCTAGTAACTTACTAAGATTTAACAGTTCCAATATAGCACTACACAGATCTTCTGTCAACTCCCCGGGACAGATGATTTTAGGCTCCGCATGCCCCGGCGGTTATCCCGGATATGCATAGCAGGCCGAGCCGGGTAATATAATAGGGAAACTGCATTAATAAGAGGACCCCTATGTCATCTTCCAAAAAAACTCACTCCCGCGTCAGGCACCCCCTGGTCATGGGAGCCGCCATCCTGACCGTCACCGGGCTGGTGACCCGGATTATCGGATTTTTCTACCGCATTTATCTGTCCCGGCTTTTTGGGGAGGAGGGCATGGGCATCTATCAACTGCTGTCCCCCGTACTGGCCCTGTCCTTTTCTCTGACCGCCGCAGGCTTCCAGACTGCCATCTCCAAGTTTGTAGCGGCTCAGGCCGGTCTGGAAAACACTGCTCTTCCCTCCCGGCGGCCCATGATAATGGGCCTGCTGCTGACAGTCCCCCTGTCCCTGACCTGCACTGCCGGACTCTTTGTGGGCAGCGACTACATAGCGGTCAGACTGCTCCTGGAACCCCGCACAGCCCCTATGATCCGCATTTTGGCCCCCTCCATTCCTCTGAGTGCCATCCATGCCTGTGTCAACGGATACTTTTACGGTATCAAAAAGGCGGGAGTCCCTGCAGGCACCCAGCTGCTGGAACAGTGCTGCCGGGTGGCCTGTGTCTATCTGGTCTCCGCTGCCATACTGGCCCAGGGCCGTATTCCTTCCATTAATGTGGCAGTGCTGGGGCTGACCATCGGCGAGGGCTGTTCCATGCTGGCTGCCCTGTTGGCCGCCTGGATACATTTTTCCCGATATGCCTCCGCAGCAGGGAACGGTACTTTATTCCCCCGTTCCCTGGACGCCCCCGGCTATGGACAGCTGCTGGGAATGGTCCTCCCTCTCACCGCCAACCGAATCGTGCTGAACCTGCTGCAGAGCGTGGAGTCCGTATCTATCCCCGCCGGGCTGCGCAGCTATGGCTATGACAATGCCACTGCCCTCAGCGTGTACGGCGTGCTCACGGGCATGGCCTTCCCCATGATCTTTTTTCCCAACGCCCTGACCGGATCCGTGTCCGTCATGCTGTTGCCCATGATCTCCGAATGCTATGCCAGAGGAGATGACCAGGGCATCCGCCGGGCCGTCCTGCGCACGGTAAAATACTGCTTTCTGCTGGGCCTGGCCTGCATGGGCTTTTTCCTTCTCACAGGCCGGCTCCTGGGGGAGGGACTGTACCGCAGCCCCCTGGCGGGACATTTTATCCGCACCCTGAGCCTGATCTGCCCCTTCCTCTATCTGGACACCACCCTGTCCAGCGTGCTGCAGGGACTGGGGCTGGCAGGACGGCTGTTTCTGATTAATGTGACCTCCCTGCTGGTGCGGCTGCTGTTTATCCTGCTGACAGTGCCTCGCCTGGGCATCCAGGGCTACCTATACGGACTGTTGGCCAGCCAGATCCTGCAATGCGTCCTCTATCTGGGATGCCTGTGGCGTCAGAGCCTGCGTGGGAAAAAGAGAAATTGATCTGCCGCAGCCCAGAGCCCAACTGCACCCGGGCATAAATATTTGGCTCAAAATACTTGCCATACTTTTGGCGATAGACTATAATGGGTACTGCCTGGAAAAATCAGCGGCATACCAATACAGAAAGGTCTGAAGATACAATGAGTTTTACATTTATAGAAAAATTACCCACCCCCGATGAAATACGGGCCCAATATCCTCTGCCCCAGGCGCTGGCACAGCGAAAGGCAGAACGTGACCGGGAAATCCGGGAAGTACTCACTGGCCAAAGCTCCAAACTGCTGGTGATCGTGGGCCCCTGCTCTGCGGACAACGAAGACTCCGTGTGCGATTACGTAGACCGACTGGCAGCATTAAACGGCAGAGTAGCCGAAAAACTGATTCTGATTCCCCGGATCTATACCAATAAGCCCCGCACAACCGGAGAGGGCTATAAGGGGATCGTCCACCAACCTGACCCGGCAAAGCAGGAAGATTTTCTGGCCGGGCTTATCGCCATGCGGAAAATGCATATCCGGGCCGTGGAGGAAACCGGTCTGACTGCGGCGGACGAGATGCTCTACCCTGAAAACTGGGGCTATGTGTCCGACATCCTCTCCTATGTGGCTATTGGAGCCCGCTCTGTGGAGGACCAGCAGCACCGTCTCACCGTCAGCGGTTTCGACGTGCCCGCCGGGATGAAGAACCCCACCAGCGGCGATTTCTCGGTGATGCTGAACTCCGTATTCGCAGCCCAGCACCCTCACTCCTTTATTTACCGGGGCTGGTCTGTCAAAACGGACGGCAATGACCTGGCTCATACGGTGCTGCGGGGAGCCACCAGCAAACACGGCAATAATACCCCCAACTACCACTATGAGGACTTAAGCCGCCTGATGGAAATGTACGGCAAGATGGATCTGAAGAACCCGGCCTGCATCATTGACGCCAATCATTCCAACTCCAACAAACAATTTGCCCAGCAAATCCGTATCGTCAAGGAAGTCATGCACAGCCGCAGGCTGAATGCGGACATTCACAAGCTGGTCAAAGGCGTCATGGTGGAAAGTTATATTGAAGAAGGATGTCAAAAAGTAGGGGGCGGCGTCTACGGGAAATCCATTACCGACCCCTGTCTGGGATGGGCGGATACAGAGAGACTGATCCTGGATTTGGCGGAATATGAATAAAAAGAAAATGGCTCTATTTTCTGGGATGATTCCTGCTGTATGCTTCCCTGTTCCCAGGCCGGCGGGCGGCCGCGTAAATCTGCGTAGCCGCCCTGCCGGCATGTCCCATCATCTCCTGCACGCTCTGCAGATCCGCCCCGTTTTCAATCAGATGCACTGCAAAGGCATGACGCAGGCTGTGGGGATTGACTTCTTTCTGTATACCCGCCAGTTCCCCGTATCTGCGGATCAGCTTCCACACCCCCTGGCGGGTCATGGCGGCGCCGCTGTAATTCACAAACAGGATCTCGCAGCGCTCCTCTGCCAGCAAGGCATCCCGTCCCCCGTCCAAATATTGCAGCAGTGCCGATCTGGCACAGTTTCCAAAGGGAATAACCCGATCCTTCCCCTCCTCCCTGCAATGCAAGAACCCCAACCGTAGATTCACATCAGAGACTTTCAGCGCCACCAATTCCGACACCTTGATTCCCGTGGCATACATCAATTCCAGGATAGCCCGGTCCCGCAGCTGTCTGGGGCCAACGCCAGAGGGCTGCTCCACCAGTGCTTTCGCCTCCTCCACAGTAAGAACTTCCGGCATGTCCCGCTGTACTCCGGGCGCCCGAAGCCTTTCCGTAATATCCTCCTTCACCAGATACATTTTCACCAGATAACGGTATAAGGCCCGGACAGAACACATATGACGGGACACAGTGGAAGGCTTTTTCTCCTGCTTCAGCATACAAAAATAGTCCTCCAGACAATCGGGTGTCACCTCCCGGAAATCGCTTATCCCCAGTTCGCCTTCCATATAGTTCTTGAAATGCAGCAGATCCCGTCGATAAGAAAGCACCGTATTTTCGGACAGGCCCCTGACCTGCCCCAGATATGTAATGAA
>Ga0224740_10474_pt1 | contig 11252 bp, 9 predicted proteins | sample LIM_E_Water_Bulk_FD_161634 | JGI IMG/M metagenome (GOLD analysis project Ga0224740, IMG submission 161634) | Enriched cells from gastrointestinal tract of the lab mouse from Pacific Northwest National Laboratory (PNNL), Richland, Washington... | ecosystem: Host-associated > Mammals > Digestive...
TTTGGAAATATTATACAATAAAAACCGTACTAATATCAAGTACTACACTATTATATTCTCACAGGTAAAGAAAATCTCTGTTACTGTTCACACCATGGCTAATCACTCCGTTGATTAGCCATGGGCCAGTACCGTTACGTGGGCAAAGCATATGCCTCATCGCCGCAGTCGATTTTAAATGGGCATATGTGGTTACGTTCACAGGGTACCTGTGAACAGTAACAAATCTCTTGTATGGCCGTCAGCTGACAAAAAATAAAAATCGCTATAAAGCTCTTGCCACAGAACTTGGTAGCGATTTTTGACATTTACTCTGTTTTCAAATAATACTTGTCAAGTATTTCATGTCATTTAGATAAAGAAACGAGAAAATCAGCCAAGGAAGAGGAGCGAAAAGCAATAGAAAATGATCTGTTCTTTTTGACTTTGCAGAGATTTAGAAGTCCTTAAATCCCTGAATTTGGCGTTGAAACGAAAATATACATTGTCTGAGCGGAGCGAGTTTGTATATTTTCGTTTCGCTTTTAGCAAAAGTCAGGGGTTTTAGGAATTCTTAGTCTCGAAACCGAAAAAAAGAACAGATCATTTTCTATTGCTTTTTGCCCCTCTTCCTTAGCGTACCTTTTGCCACTACTTATCTAAATGGCATTGGTCAAGTATCCCATCTTTTTATTGAATCGAAACCACCTTATAATCCTGATCCTCTACCGTTTTCTTCAGAATCTCGTCCGCTACTAACCCTTCCATCTTCACCACAGCTGTACCCGTCTCATGACTCACCACCGCTTCGCCGACTCCTTCTAGCGCTTCTAAACACTTCTTCACCCGTGCCTCACAATGGCCACACATCATTCCCTCAATCTTCATCGTTTTCTCCATCACCAATTCCTCCTTCTTATTCCTTTTGATTTTTTTGTCTCTTCTTGTATCATGCATATCAAACCAGTTCAACCGCAACGCATTCGTGACCACGCAGAAGCTGGACAGGCTCATAGCCGCAGCACCAAACATAGGATTTAATTTCCATCCAAATAAAGGATACCACAAACCTGCCGCCAAGGGAATCCCCACTGCGTTATAAAAAAACGCCCAAAACAGGTTTTCATGAATATTTTTCAGTGTTGCCCGACTTAAGCGAATAGCTGCCGGTACATCGCTGAGTCGGCTCTTCATCAATACTACATCCGCTGCATCAATGGCAATATCTGTACCTGCTCCAATGGCAATCCCGATATCTGCTCGCGTAAGCGCCGGAGCGTCATTGATGCCATCTCCCACCATAGCCACCTTACCTTTATGCTTTAAAGAACGAATCACACTCTCCTTACCGTCCGGCAATACACCGGCAATCACTTCATCCACCCCAGCCTGCGCGCCGATCGCCTTTGCTGTCTGCTCATTATCCCCGGTCAACATGACTACATGAATCCCCATATTCTGAAGCTCCCGCACAGCCTGTGGACTGTCCTCTTTCATCACATCTGCCACCGCAATGATCCCCTGCAACACACCGGCGCGGCTAAAGAACAGTGGCGTCTTGCCTTCTTCCGCCAGTTGCTTTGCCTGGCTTTTCATCGCCTCCGGCACTTCTGCCTGACGGCCGATAAATGCAAGATTTCCCCCACTTACCTCCTCTCCATCCAGCAACGCTGACAGCCCGTTTCCTGGCAATGCTTTAAACTCTTTCACTTCAGCCGCTACCAGCCCTCTTTCCTCAGCCGCCTGCAAAATTGCTCTCGCCAAAGGATGCTCACTCTTCTTTTCCAGCGCATACGCCATCGCCAACAACGCTTCCTCGGCAGAATCCTTCCTCGAAATCTCATTAGACGCGCCGACGACGCTCTCCTTTAAATCTTCCAGCGGAATCAAATCTGTCACGCGCGGCTCTCCCCTGGTAATGGTACCGGTCTTATCGAGTGCCACTATCTCTGTCTTTCCTGCTTCCTCTAGAGAAACCGCCGTCTTAAACATAATGCCATTTTTCGCTCCCATACCATTTCCAACCATGATCGCCACCGGTGTGGCCAGCCCCAACGCACAAGGACAGCTGATCACCAGAACGGAGATTCCCCGTGCTAGAGCAAAACCAAAACTCTCCCCAGCCAGCAACCATCCCAGAATTGTCACTGCTGCAATCGCAATCACTGCTGGTACAAACACTCCCGACACCCGATCCGCCACCTTGGCAATTGGCGCTTTAGTGGCGGCCGCATCACTGACCATCTGTATAATCTGCGACAGGGTGGTATCCTCACCGACCCGCGTCGCCCGACAGCGAATAAAGCCTGACTGGTTCACTGTCGCCGCCGACACCGCATCTCCCACTTCTTTATCCACCGGAATGCTCTCGCCGGTCAGCGCTGACTCATTTACCGCACTGCTGCCTTCAATCACCACACCGTCCACCGGAATATTTTCTCCCGGACGTACCACAAATATGTCATCTTTCAATACCTGATCAACAGAAACCTCCGTCTCCTCGCCATCTCGTATAACAGTTGCCGTCTTTGGCGCCAGTTTCATCAGACTCTTCAGAGCATCCGTCGTCCGTCCCTTTGACCGGGCCTCCAACATTTTCCCCACGGTAATCAAGGTCAGAATCATAGCTGCCGACTCAAAATAAAATTCGTGCATATACGCCATCACTCCGGCCATATCGCCCTTTACCTGTGCATCCGTCATGGCAAACAACGCATAGCTGCTATACACCAGAGAGGCTCCCGATCCCAACGCTACCAATGTATCCATATTAGGCGCTCGATGCCACAAGCTCTTAAATCCGCTAACAAAAAACTTCTGATTGATAATCATCACAATCGCTGTGAGATGCAATTGCAAAAGTCCCATCGCCAGATGATTCTCCGCTAGAAATGCCGGAGCCGGCCAGTTCCACATCATATGCCCCATGGAAAAATACATCAAAACTGCCAAAAACCCCAGCGACCAATACAATCGCTGTCGCAATATTGGCGTCTCTCGATCTTTCAACATATCTTCTGCCGCAGAGATTCCTCCGATTCCCGGATCGCCTGCAGAAACTGCACTGCCTGGCACGCCAGCATTTCCCCGGCCAGCGCCTCCACGCTCCCGCTTTGAGGCTCCATATCCCGCCTGTTCCACAGCCGCGATCACCGCCTCTGGCGCTGCCGCTCCTTCCACTCCCATAGAATTAGTCAACAAACTGACCGAACAGGAAGTCACGCCCTCCACCTTAGAGACCGCTTTCTCTACTCGGGCGCTACATGCTGCACAGCTCATCCCTGTAACCGTATATTGTTCCATTTTCGCACAACTCCTTTCCTCCAAATGTTCTCTGTCCTATCACTCATGGTCTTTCACTGATTTTTAACAACCAATATCCCCTCTTTTCTCTTACTTCATCAACTTTTGCAATGTTACTACCAACTCATCAATCGTCTCTTCTTTCCCTTCACGGATATCCTGAGCCACACAAGTTCGGATATGATTCGCCAACAGCACCTTATTAAAACTGTTTAACGCTGCATTCACCGCCGCCACCTGAACCAGAATATCGGTACAGTATGCATCCCTCTCCACCATTTTCCGGATTCCCCGCACCTGACCTTCAATCCGATTCAAACGGTGCAAAAGATCTCGATACTCCTTATCCGAACGTTCCTTGGTTTTATAGCAGCATGCTTCTTTCTCTGGCATATTATTCATTTTTGTCGCATCCTCTGACATATAGTTAATCACCTCCCCATCTTTCGACTGCCTTTTTCTTGCTTCCCACATCCTCAAAAGATTTCCTATCTTTACCCTATACCGCCATTATATACCCCCACCAGGTATATTGCAACACTTTTTTCTTTTTTTAGCAACTTATAAGCAAGTCTGAGAAATTTTTCGTCCTTCTCCCAAAGTGCACTCCCTCTTCCCATTTCTTGCCGATTATGAAATTTTATTACATTTTAAAATAATTTTAAAATATATATTGTAATTTTATTACATTTGTGATACTATACAGTTATAAGCGCTTATCGAACGGAAAGGTATTAATTTTGTCGATACTATTTCAAAAAATACCGGCCCCATTATGTAAAAAACCACAAAAAGGAGAAGCATATTATGCAGGAAATTTCATTTTTGATCATTTTAGTTCTTCTGCTGTATACCATGATTGCAGTAGTAGACCAGATTTCCATTCAGTGTGGGCTGTACAGTCCGTTGTTTGCGGCGACATTTACAGGGCTGCTTTTGGGAGATCTGCAGACGGGGCTGATAATCGGCGCTACGCTGCAGTTGATGACCTTAGGAGTGGCGACTTATGGAGGCGCCACGGTTCCCGACTATCTTTCAGGCGCCATTATGGGAACTGCTTATGCCATCATTTCCGGAGAAGGCGCGGAGTATGGGATCGCTGTTGCCATTCCCATCGGACTTTTACTCACCCAGATGGACGTTCTGGGAAGAATGAGCAATTCTTTTTTCCAGCATTATGGCGATCGTTGTGCTGAGAAGGGTGATTGGAAAGGCATGGAAAAAGCCAATCTTTTGGGATTGATTCCCTGGGAACTGTCACGTCTGATTCCCGTTGCGTTGGGCCTCTTTTTTGGAGAAGCCGTTGTCACTAGTATCAACGCTCTGATCCCGGCATGGTTTATGACAGGTTTAAGAACAGCAGGATCGATTCTCCCGGCCATGGGTATGGCGATCCTTATGAGGTATCTGCCGCTGAAAAAGTACTATCCTTATTTTATCATTGGTTTTGTACTGCTCGCTTACGGCGGTTCCTCGTTCACAGTTATGGCAGCAGCCCTGCTTGGATTAGCTCTGGCTGCGCTCCATTTCAGCAGAGGAAAGGATAAGGCTGTGGCAACCGTATCCGGTGATGTGGCAATGTTTGATGATGAGGAGGTAGAGATCGATGGCTAATGGGAATGAGAGAAAACTGACAAAGCAGGATATTAACAAAGTTTATGTCCGGAATTTGTTTGCCCTGCAATTTGGCTGGAATTACGAAAAAATGCAAGGATTGGGATATTCCTATGTGATCATGCCTGCATTAAAACGTCTTTATGGGGACGATCCAGAAAAAATGAAGCGGGCTTTGAAAATGCAAAGTTCCTATTTTAATACGACCCCTGGCACTTCCCATCTGATTGTCGGCGCCGACATGGCGTTGGAGGAGGAGATCGGCATTGAGTCTGAGGAAGCCGTCAGCGCCCTGAAAACTGGTCTTATGGGACCACTCGCAGGCGTGGGAGATACTTTATTCATTGCCATTTATCGTGCTATTGTATTTTCCATTGCCTCCTATGTGGCCATGCAGGGGAATCCCGTGGGCCTTATCGTACCGCTTCTAGCCTGTGCCGCAGTCTTGTGGGTCCGTTACAAATTCACCTGGATGGGGTATCAGTCCGGACGGAAATTAGCTACTGGATTCGCGGACAGCATTTCCCCGATTACAGAAGCTGCCAGTATTCTTGGTCTGACCGTGGTAGGCGCATTGATTCCTTCTGTCGTCAACTACAGCACCAACCTGGCGTTTACCATGGGCGATGTAACTTTTGCCGTTCAGGATATGTTGGATAAGATCATGCCCAAAATGCTTCCTCTTGGTATTGTCATGCTGTCATACTGGCTGCTGGGCAAAAAGAAAATCAACTCCACCAAACTGATTTTCATTTTGCTGGGGCTGGGCATGATTCTAGGAAATCTTCAATCCATGCTGACTGCAGTTGCAGGATTGTTCTAAAAGCTGAGGTGTGATATGATAGGAATAATTGTAACAGGACATGGTACATTTGCCACTGGACTTACTAGCGGACTAAAGCTTCTAGCCGGAGAGCCGTCAGATTATGAGTCCGTAGATTTTGACCCGGAAGAATCTTTGGAAGTTCTCACCGAGAATCTTACGCATGCTCTTGATCGTTTAGAATCTTGTGAAGGTATATTGATTTTGGCTGACCTCACGGGTGGGTCGCCTTACAACGCAGCCGTCCGGCTAAAATTGGGAGGACGAAATAAAATAGAGATCATCGGCGGCGCTAACCTGCCCATCCTTCTAGATGCCTATATGAGCCGCAACGCAATCTCGGATCTTGTGAGCCTTGCCAGAGCTTCTCTGGAGGCAGGGAAGGCACAGACGATCTGTTTTGAGGCGCCCGCAAATGAGACATGGGAGGAAGACGACGAGATTGAATATGATGAGTAACTGATATATAGGAGGAGTAATTATGGCAATTGTACATGCAAGAGTAGATGAAAGACTGATTCATGGTCAGGTCGCTATGGTCTGGACCAACACAGTAGGCGCTACTAGAATTGTAGTAGTCAATGATGCCGCAGTAAAAGATGAACTGATTATTGCTGGGCTGAAGATGGCAAAACCAGCAGGAGTCAAGCTGTCCATCTTATCTTTAAAACGCGCAGCAGAGAAATTTAAAGAAGGCGCCTATGAAGAGGATAAGGTGTTTCTGATCACCAAATCTGTACCGGATATGGCACAGCTGGTAACAGACGAAGTACCCATTCCTCTGGTAAATGTAGGCAATGTGGCCAAAAGAGAAGGTTCGAGGCCGATCAAAAAATCTGTGAATCTGACCGAACAGGACGAGGCATGTATCAGAGAAATCCTGGCAAAGGGAATTCCTGTTACCGCCCAGATGATTCCTAACGAATCCTCGCAGTCCATAGAAAGTTACCTATAAAAACAGCAGGGGGTAGAAGAAATCTCATGAATGATGTGATATTAAAGATCCGGGAAAGGTACGAGGAAATGAGCCGTGGAGAAAAAAAGATCTCCGATTTCATTCTGTCTCATGGCACAGAATGCCTGGGGATGACTACCATAGACCTGGCCAGAGAAAGTGAGGTTTCTTCTGCTTCTATTATCCGCTATGTGCAAAAATTGGGATTTGAGGGATTGGAAGGTTTTAAACTGGCGTTGGCATCTGCCAATGCCAGGGACAAGGACAGCGACTGGAGAGTGATGGATCTGATCATCTCCCCGGAAGATTCGATTGACGATCTTTGTCACAAACTAGAACAGATGCTGGCAACTGCCATGAAGGATTTTTTCTATCAACTGGATAAAGAAGCTTTCATCCAGGCTATTCGCGTTTTGAAAAAAAGTCGTCGGATCTACACGCTGGGAATCGGCGCTTCCATGATGCCTGCCTATGATTTGTTCCATAAACTAAAACGGGCAGACTTTAATTCCTTTTACAGTCAAGACACTAACATGGTCATGGAGTTTTTCAATTATCTGGATGAGAGAGATACCGTGGTGGCTTTTTCTTACAGTGGACAGTCCAAGGAAATCATCTATGCCTGCGAGGCAGCTAGAGAGAGAGGAGTAATCGTCATCGCCGTTACCAGAAAAAGCAACTCTCCTCTGGCCGAACTGGCTGATATCTGTCTCTTTGTCCCCAATCAGGAGCGCGCCATGAGAATCGGCGCGTTTACATCAAGACATACTTCTATGAGCATGGCGGATCTTTTATATCTGGGAGTAATTCAGGATAGTCTGGAAAGACTGGAGGGCGAACTGATGAAGACCAGAAAGCTTGTAGAGAGACTAAAAATGAAAGAGCAGGAAGGAGAACTTCATGATAGAAATAGACGGCCTGACGACAGAAAACGTGAATGAGGCCACAAAGCATATCGATCAGATGGATTCTCTAGGAATCGTAACACTGATTAATCAAGAAGATAAAAAGGTTGCTGATGCAGTAGAAAAAGAGCTGCCAGTGGTTGCTAAAGCCGTGGATGCCATTGCTGAACGATTTGGCGCCGGGGGCAGGATCATCTACTGTGGGGCAGGAACATCCGGACGCATGGGAACTCTGGACTCTGTAGAACTTCTGCCAACGTACAGCGTCACCCCAGACCGGGTGCTGAGCCTGTTAGCCGGTGGTGAAAGCGCTATGTATCGAGCCGTGGAAGGCGCCGAGGATTCGCGAGAATTGGCTTTTGACGACCTAGCAAAAGTAAATCTGACAGAAAAAGATTGCGTTATCGGCATCGCCGCCAGCGGCAGAACCCCTTATACCCTGGCCGCTCTGGAATATGCCAATGAACATGGCGCTCTTAGCATATCTATAACTTGTAATCGGGACAGCGAGATGGCTGCCGTAGCACAGATATCCATTGCTCCTGTGGTCGGACCGGAGGTAATCAGTGGCAGCACCCGCATGAAAGCAGGAACTGCTCAGAAGATGATCGCCAATATGATCTCCACTGCTGTAATGGTACGGCTGGGAAAAGTATATCAGAATTATATGGTTCACGTACAGCCGACAAATGAAAAGCTGGTGGTCCGTGCATGCCGAATGATCTCCCAGATCACGGGAGCAGACATGAATACTGCCGAGAATACTTTGCGAGAGGCAAGCATGAAAGTTCCCGAAGCGATCGTCATGTTACAGGCAAAATGCAGCCTTTCCGAGGCTGCCAGTGCTCTGGAAAAGACCGATGGCAGAGTGCGAGAAGCCGTAGAAACGGTAAAAGTCGGAAAACTATGAACACGGAAGCTGCGACAAAACAGATCATAAAGCAGGAACTGGAAACCATGGTAAAAGACCGGGTGATATGGGGGTTTTCTCTGGCTTTTGTAGAAAAAGAGAAAGCGGATCTCTCCTATCATGGCGTATATGCACGAATTTTATTTTGAGTCGGCAGCTATGATTCTGACCTTGATTACCGTGGGGAAAATGTTGGAGGCCCGGTCAAAGGGACGGACGACGGATGCTCTGAAGAGTCTGATGAAACTGGCGCCAAAGACGGCAACTGTTATACGAGATGGCGAGGAGACGGAGGTTTCTGTTGATCAGGTATTGAAAGATGACATATTTGTGGTACGTCCGGGAGAAAATATTCCGGTGGACGGTGTGGTGATTGAAGGCAGCAGTGCGGTAAATGAGTCAGCGCTGACCGGCGAGAGCATTCCGGTGGATAAAGAAGTGGGAGATGCGGTGTCGGCGGCGACAGTGAACCAGTCAGGCTTTATTCGCTGTCGGGCGACGCGGGTCGGTGAGGATACCACCCTGTCGCAGATTATACAGATGGTCAGTGATGCGGCCGCCACTAAAGCGCCAATTGCCAAGGTGGCGGATCGGGTGTCGGGAGTGTTTGTACCAGCAGTGATTGCGATTGCAGCAGTGACAATTCTGGGATGGTTGCTGGCTGGGGAGAGTTTTGGTTTTGCTCTAGCACGGGGAATCTCCGTTCTGGTGATCAGCTGTCCTTGTGCGTTGGGGCTGGCCACACCGGTGGCGATCATGGTTGGAAATGGTATGGGAGCGAAAAATGGCATTATGTTTAAGACGGCGGTTTCTCTAGAGGAAGCAGGAAAGACAGAGATAGTGGCACTCGATAAGACCGGTACCATTACCAGGGGAGAGCCGCGCGTGACAGATTTGATTCCGCTGGAAGATTTAAAGGAGAGCGTCGTCGGCGCGTCTAATGAGATTTCGAGGAAGGATTCTGCCGAGGAAGCGTTGTTGGCGATGGCGTATGCGCTGGAAAAGAAGAGTGAGCATCCTTTGGCGAGAGCAATTTTGCAGGCGGCTGAGGAAAGAGGGCTGGTAGCGGCTGAAGTGAAAGAGTTTAAAGCATTGCCAGGAAACGGGCTGTCAGCGTTGCTGGATGGAGAGGAGGTAAGTGGGGGAAATCTTGCATTTATCGGCCGTCAGGCAGAAGTGCCGGAGGCGATGAAAAGCCAGGCAAAGCAACTGGCGGAAGAAGGCAAGACGCCACTGTTCTTTAGCCGCGCCGGTGTGTTGCAGGGGATCATTGCGGTGGCAGATGTGATGAAAGAGGACAGTCCACAGGCTGTGCGGGAGCTTCAGAATATGGGGATTCATGTAGTCATGTTGACCGGGGATAATGAGCAGACAGCAAAGGCGATCGGCGCGCAGGCTGGGGTGGATGAAGTGATTGCCGGTGTATTGCCGGACGGTAAGGAGAGTGTGATTCGTTCTTTAAAGCATAAAGGTAAGGTGGCTATGGTGGGAGATGGCATCAATGACGCTCCGGCGCTTACGCGAGCAGATATCGGGATTGCCATTGGAGCAGGTACAGATATTGCCATTGATGCAGCGGATGTAGTATTGATGAAGAGCCGACTCAGCGATGTACCGGCAGCTATTCGCTTAAGTCGGGCAACACTGAAAAATATTCATGAAAACCTGTTTTGGGCGTTTTTTTATAACGCAGTGGGGATTCCCTTGGCGGCAGGTTTGTGGTATCCTTTATTTGGATGGAAATTAAATCCTATGTTTGGTGCTGCGGCTATGAGCCTGTCCAGCTTCTGCGTGGTCACGAATGCGTTGCGGTTGAACTGGTTTGATATGCATGATACAAGAAGAGACAAAAAAATCAAAAGGAATAAGAAGGAGGAATTGGTGATGGAGAAAACGATGAAGATTGAGGGAATGATGTGTGGCCATTGTGAGGCACGGGTGAAGAAGTGTTTAGAAGCGCTAGAAGGAGTCGGCGAAGCGGTGGTGAGTCATGAGACGGGTACAGCTGTGGTGAAGATGGAAGGGTTAGTAGCGGACGAGATTCTGAAGAAAACGGTAGAGGATCAGGATTATAAGGTGGTTTCGATTCAATAAAAAGATGGGATACTTGACCAATGCCATTTAGATAAGTAGTGGCAAAAGGTACGCTAAGGAAGAGGGGCAAAAAGCAATAGAAAATGATCTGTTCTTTTTTTCGGTTTCGAGACTAAGAATTCCTAAAACCCCTGACTTTTGCTAAAAGCGAAACGAAAATATACAAACTCGCTCCGCTCAGACAATGTATATTTTCGTTTCAACGCCAAATTCAGGGATTTAAGGACTTCTAAATCTCTGCAAAGTCAAAAAGAACAGATCATTTTCTATTGCTTTTCGCTCCTCTTCCTTGGCTGATTTTCTCGTTTCTTTATCTAAATGACATGAAATACTTGACAAGTATTATTTGAAAACAGAGTAAATGTCAAAAATCGCTACCAAGTTCTGTGGCAAGAGCTTTATAGCGATTTTTATTTTTTGTCAGCTGACGGCCATACAAGAGATTTGTTACTGTTCACAGGTACCCTGTGAACGTAACCACATATGCCCATTTAAAATCGACTGCGGCGATGAGGCATATGCTTTGCCCACGTAACGGTACTGGCCCATGGCTAATCAACGGAGTGATTAGCCATGGTGTGAACAGTAACAGAGATTTTCTTTACCTGTGAGAATATAATAGTGTAGTACTTGATATTAGTACGGTTTTTATTGTATAATATTTCCAAA
>Ga0224740_10476_pt1 | contig 11238 bp, 7 predicted proteins | sample LIM_E_Water_Bulk_FD_161634 | JGI IMG/M metagenome (GOLD analysis project Ga0224740, IMG submission 161634) | Enriched cells from gastrointestinal tract of the lab mouse from Pacific Northwest National Laboratory (PNNL), Richland, Washington... | ecosystem: Host-associated > Mammals > Digestive...
TAACTTAAAAACACAACTGCTTTCAAGCATTTTATAAGGAGAATTGTGATGAAGAAATATTTTAAATATTATGGTATTTGCTGGGCAATTGCACTTGTGGTTTTTAATGTGATTACTTTTGTTGTTACTAACGAGACGATTGGACTTACTTCTGTCGGATCATCATTTTGGGTTGGATATGCGTTCATTACAATTGCATTTATCGGTAATCTGATTTGCGGTTGGCTTTTCTTTAAAGAAGAGAATAAAGGCAAGGTGTTTTTGAATATTCCGATTATTAATCTTGCATATTCTGCTTTGATTGTTTCACTTATTGTCGGTGCTGTTGCAATGGCAGTGCCTCAAATTCCTTATTGGATTGGTGTAATTGTTGATGTGTTAGTGCTTGCGTTTTATGCAATTGCAATTGTTAAAGTAAGTGCGGCAGCAAATATTGTTAATGATGTTGAGCAAAAGGTTAAGGTACAGACATTCTTTATAAAATCACTTACGGTTGATATTGAAATGCTTGCAGAAAAGGAGAAAAATCCCGAAATAAAACAGCAGCTTAAAAAACTCGCTGAAAAGGCAAAATACAGCGACCCTACGAGCAACGATGCACTTGCAGACCTTGATTCTAAAATCGCAAACAAGGTGAATGAACTCAAAACAGCCGGGAATAAATTAGAAATTATTAATCAAATTGATTTACTTTTAACAGAACGAAATAAAAAATTAAAATTTTAAAATGATCAAGGAGGATATTTAAATGAAACAGTTAACTTGCGAAATGTGCGGTAGCACAGACTTAATGAAACAAGACGGTGTTTTTATATGTCAAACCTGCGGCTGCAAATATTCAGTTGAAGAAGTAAAGAAAATGTTTACTGAAATTGAAGGTAAGGTTGAAATTGATCATACAACTGAAATAGAAAATCTTCTTATCAGAGCACAGCAATTTATGGATCAAAATGACTTAAATAACGCATTAAAATATTGTAACAGAGTATTGGATCTTGCGCCTGATGAAGCAAACGCTGTCCGTATAATTGATGCTATATCAAATGAAAAAAATAGACAAGAAAGTCAAAAAGCGAATACTGTTAAAATTATTAAAAATGTTATTGACCCAAATGTAGCTTTCGAAAACTTTCTTCACTCCATTAGATATGCACCTGATATAACACCTGATATTTACAAAGAAATTGAAGTTATCTCTGTAACGAATGGATACTATCCTTTTGAAACTATTGACAAACAATTTAATTGTACTTATGAGGGAGTTGCGTGTTACCGAAAACAAATACCTTATACTGACTATGAAACAAAAACTGATTATAATAACAAAAATCAAGATGGAACTTATAAAACCAAACAGGTTGCCGTTACTAAATATCGTGAAGAAATTGAACGTCAATCCGTAAAGGGTTCATTTTTGGCTGAAAACTTCAGGTCGTTTTCTGTCGGAGAAAAATTGAATAATTTGATAACATCTATTTCACCGGAACAATACGATTCTGCAATAAAAAATGATGCATATTTTGACGAAACTATGAAAACCGATATGCAGCGAACGAAGTATAATGATGCTGTCATGAAAAAAATAGAGATGTATATTACCAAATCGTACAATTCAATCAATAATTTTATTGAAAATATCGATTTTTCTGAAAAAAATGAGATTGACGGTATAAAAATTGTTCCATGTGCATGTGAAACCTGGCAAAACAGAGCAAATGATACTTTTGCAAAAGAAGTCAAAGAAATAGTCGGTAAAAAGGCCTATGAAGTTATACCCGGTGACTTTAATGAAAACACACACTATAGATGGACAGAAAAATACAGTAAAATCGAAACAATATATATTCCAATACAGATAATTGAATATGCTTATCGTGGAAAGTTCTATATTTCAGTAATGTTTTTGAATCAAGATAAAAATCTGACTATGAGCTATCCCTGCAACACAGAGATTCAGTCCGCAAAAAAGAAAGCTGATGAAACAGTTACAAATATAAAAAAAAGAAGCATGCCTGCTGGTATTATAATTTTATATACATTTGCAGTAAGTGGTATTCTTTTACCTGTTATATTTGCAATTGAAGGTGATACTGATACCATTGCTTTTTTAATAGCACTTATTATTCTGTTGGTGTTTGGAATTCCCGCAACTATATGGAACATTCTATGGAAGAAAAGGAAAAATAAGGAAATTAAACAACAACTTATAGAAAGTTCAGAAGCAGTCGATGGTATTGAAAAACAATATGGCCTAGAATTAGCGAAAGAGTATAGAACCTTTTTTGATGTGTTTAAAAATGCTGATACAATATCTGCTGCTATATCGGCGGTAAAAAAGGAGTCTTCATTTATTGCAGATATATCAACCATTAAAGGGCGTAATGCGTTTGTATCTTTAAATCAAAATGATAATTCAAAATATAATGATACGAAAAATAATAAGGACAATAAAACTTTATTTGATGAAAATGGGCTTGAGATTTCAGAAGAATATACATACTCTATTTATCTTTTAAGCTGTGGTAGTAATAAAATAGAAGTTTTAAAAATACTTCGTGAAGAATATGGCTTGGGATTAGCAGCAGCTAAAGAAATGGCTGAAACACCGCACTCTTTGATTGAACAGGGAATGAATTCAAGTAAAACAAAATCGTTAGCATTGAAATTGAAATCTATCGGCGCAACAGTTGAAATAAAAAGGGAGCATTGAAAATGGACGCAAAAAAAGTTGATTATCTAAAAAAGCATTTAGCACAAGCCCTAAATGAAGAAAATTATGGTGACGTAAATTATTGCTTTCAGGAGTTGTCTAATATTCCTAATATAGATATTTCTGAATTTGCCAAAGATGTCGATGAATTTAATAAAAAGTATCGGTCTAAAGCTAATAAAAATGCTTCATCTGATTTTGAAAATCTTAAAGATCAAATGTGTCAGTTAAATGCAAAGAAAAAAATAGCAAACAAAATCGGGTGGCGGTGCTTTTTTTGTGGATTGGTGACATGTTTTCCATTTGGATTTATAGTGGAGCTTATATTTGAAAAGGTACTTCATCATTATGCTGAATGGTCTGCATTTTTTGTAACTGTGGGTTTGGAAATAATTCTCATGTTTGTTGGCATAATTTTTATTGTCATCCAAGGAGAAATTGGAAAGAAAATTGTTAATATAAGAAGATTAATATTTAACGAATTGTGTTTTTCTCAAGAAAAATTTAAATATTTAGATAATATTGACGTACTTAATGATATAACGGGTAATTGTTACAAAGGACAAATAGTTAAAGGAAAGCAAGAAGGTTTTGGTATATATTTAGATTCAAATGGTTATTTCTATATCGGTGAATGGCATGATGGAGAAATGTCCGGCATAGGAAAACTGATGACAGATGATTTCAGAATGGTTATGGAAGGTGAATTTTTATCTAATCGTGCAAACGGAATTGTTGATATCACATGGGATGACGGTTCTGAATGGCACGGAGAATATAAACAAGGTTCACCATGGAATGGCCAAGGTAAAGCCATTTTACCTTGGCATCGCAATAAGGTTTTAGAAGGCAATTGGGTAAACGGGGTAAGATTAAAGTAATGTAATTTCAAACGATTATTGCAAAATAATATAGAAAAGGAACATACATTATGTGTAATGAAATAAATAATTCTAAAGCAATTGTTTTATGGGGACGAGAAAATACCGGAAAAACAACCACATTAAATTTACTTGTATATAAACTGATTAACATTGGTGCCAATGTATTGTTCGGTAACTTTTCAAGGACAGTTTTAATCAACAATTATCTTACAGCAAATCATTATGCTGTTTTTGAATATGACAGCAAAAAGATTGCTGTTATAACAGCAGGAGATAATGACAAGACATTAGATGATTACTTTAGTAAAATAGATTGCGATTGCGACATATACGTTTGTGCCTGCCGAACTAAAGGTTGCTCATGTAATTACATAAAAACTCTTTTTTCAGAAAACAACATTTTATGGATAGAAAAGTATTCTGTAACAGGAAATTCTAAAAATATATTCCCTTGTTTAAAGGCGTTTCAATACTGTGCTAATGAAACACAGGCACTTGATATTCTTAAGATAATACACATATTATAGTAAAAATTGATTTATCATTAGAGTATTTTGAGAAGTCAATTGAGAGATATACAAATTGATGATATTTAACAAAAACAAGCTCATCGGATTATCGCTATTCCGATGAGCTTGTTTTTGCATTTATTAACTATGTAGTTTGCTGATACAGTAAATTTAGGAGTTAATAATTGTCGAACAAATAATTTCAGTTAGATGGGTTGCATATTTTATTTGTACCATTCCATTTGATTTTAGCTTTAAGTTGTTCAGTAATATATTAATACTCTGCCATTTGATTTGTTAGCTGGAGATACATATGGTGATTCTATACAAGACATACCCAAGGTCTTAAATAAATGATAATATTGAGTTATCTAAATACAAAATAAAAAATTTCAAAAACTTTTGTTACCTTTTACATTTTTCGACACTATATATTTGTAAGGCAAAATTTGTTATTTTTCATTGTCAAAAGGGTAAAATGATACATTTTTGTCGAAAAAGTGTGCAGTTTTGCAATTTGTGTTGACAAATATAAATATTTCTATCAAAATTCTAAAGAGAAAACTAATTAAAATTTTTGGAGACACAGTTCTCATGGTGAAAAATTCAATATAACGAATAAAAAGGCTATTTCTCATTTTGTATTTAGCAAATTATTAAAAGAAATAATATTACTACAATGTATATAATTCATTTTTACAATTCAAAAAGTACTAATGTGAAATATGTGTATAGATTTTAAAATAACGATATAGTTAAATTTAATATAATTTAGTTATAATGATTTGTTAATTATAACGATATGTGATAGCATCTATTAATTCCTTTAATACACAAATTTTCATTAGATTTTCTGAAGAGCAATTTGATTTAGCGGAAAAATTCGCATGATATTTTTTTAATACTTTAGTTTTTTCTATAGTGTATATATGTTCGCAAATTTGAAAAGATATTTTGTTATCTGATTGTTCGATCTTTATACAATCTGATAAGGTATGATGAAAAGTTATTATATTATCATCCAAATATTTTTGTAGTTCATTTGAAACGGAAAATATAGCTTCATCCAACAAATCTGTTAAAAGAATATTTTTTTCAATTGCACTAATAATTTCGGCATAATAATGATACATTGTATAGCTCCAGTTGTTTTTTATATATTATATCCTTGAAGGAGTAGAAATATGAGCGTTTTGAATAATCCTAGAATAAAAAAATTATTGAATTGTTTTGATTCAAATACACAAAACTACCTGTTGGATTTTTGTGACAGAATATCGAATATGCAAGCTGATGTATTTATTATAATGGCCAGAAAAGCATCTTGTTTTTTTAACTGCTTAGAAGAATTAGGATTGATACATTTTAACGGTTATGTAACAAGTGAGCGTATATTAGACATGTCCACTTTGTGGTTAGAAGGCCTGTCGATAATTATTATTGATGATGCTCTTGTATCTGGAACCTCTATTTACAAAACGATAAAAAAATTAAAAGAAGCTCATGTCAGAAGTATAGATGTTCATGTCCTTACTGTAAATGAAAAATGGTTTCAGCCTGATCTTTTGATTGATGATAATAAAGATTATTTATTTCATAATTGTAACAAACAACCAGATTCTAAGTGTATTGAACTTTGCTACAATGTAGTTAATTCAATACTAATTCAACCTAGGCCTTATGATATTGATTTTCCTCTATATCAGCCGATTAAAATTGATTCATTAAAATTTGAACACATTATTGGAAATATTGGATGGTCATGTTATGATGTCAGTTCTGCCGTACAAATGGATAATAATGTTTTTTCATTAAGCATAATTCCTAACAATGATACTTTAAGTGAATTTTCAAAAAGAATAGGATTTAATTTTAATGATGAGTGTTTTGTGAAAATTCGAGTATATGGTACACATATATCCAAAAAGAAAGAAATGTATGATCTCAGGATAGTTCCAATGGTAGTTCTTAACAAACTAGCAGAAAATAATATTAATAATTTATTCAATCAATTATTAGAAGCTAGTTCTTTCAAGCAGTTAAAAAGTGATTTTACTTCATCAAAATCAAAACTTCGTTTATTACAATTCTATTTTGCAGTTAAATTATCTGAATTTTGGTTTGATGATATAGATTATATTTTGAATGTTGATAAAAAGAAAATTTCAAGTTTTAGTGAGAGAAATTTGAGTTTCCTTTTTCCGAAAGATTTAGAAAAGTATATAGAAACTATTTGTAAAGGAAACTATAAATTTAGTTTTGACAATTATGGTGTTTCCATTAAAGTTAATTTAGAAGAAACATTTTTGTCAACAAATGATCCAGTATCAATAAAAACAGTTTTAACCAAACCTTTTTTGGACATGTATTACAATAAAGAACTGCCATGTAGAACATATGTAAAAGAATTAGGCAAAGAAGTTTTCTTAAATGATAATTACAAAGAATTGCGACAAAGACTGGATCAAGGAATTACTTTTGCAGAACTAAAAAAGAAAATTTCTTTTTGTTCAGAAATATGTGATATTAATACGGCCGTATCTTTATTTATAGATCAAGCCGTAGATGTAGGAATTGCTGTACCGATTATTCAAACTGATGATGAGGGATTTCTTTCTAAAGCATATCGTCATGGTGAAGATGTTTTATTTGGAAAACGCGAGGAAATATTGTATGGAGAAATGCTTTTTCAATTTCAAGAAGCAGCTAAACGCCCTCAGGGATTGACACATTTAAGTGTTGAAAAAATGATTGTACTATATACTAGAATAGGTATATCAAAAAGAATTTTAAGACCTTATATATCAAATTTTACACTTAATCCAAAAGATGATAATGAGGAATTGTGTAATATACTTCGTGTAAAAACTGCTTTGATGGGTCCGGTAAGTCTTATAGGTACCACGGATGCGTTTAGAGATAAGAAATATATTCCTTATATTACTGATGAGACTAAATCAATGTGGTTAACCAATGTATTCAAAAATACTGGGTGCATAAAGGTTAATGATAATAAACTTTATTCAATTATTGAGCCAGATACATCATCGGTTGTGGATGATTATATTCTCGAAACACAAAATTTTTCATATTTAATGGGAGAACTATTTAACGAAAATATAGATACTGGTATAACCTTTACGGACAACGACATAGTTAAAATTTGTTCGTGTATGACATTATCTTCTACTATACAATCAATTGCGGCTGAAATATATTTGTTTTTGTCAAGTTGGAGCTATAAAAACATTACTGAAACAGGTGAATATACAGATAAAAAGATTTTGAGTAAATTTAGAAAAAATGTTTTTTCGGAATGTATCAACAATGCTTATATGAAGATTAACGCATACAATAATAAAGAAGCATTAAAAATAATAAACGATGTAAATTTCAAACGGAAAACTGACCAAAACACATGGAAGTCTTATTTCATTTTTGAGGAAAGCACTGAGATAGACGATAGTACTAATAGTGTTGTAAGAAGAGATTTAATAGAACTATATGATAATCAAAAAGTATGGGTATATCTTATAAATGTATTTGTTGATTTGATTTATATTTCTATGCTACATAACTATAATCATATATATGGAAAAAAACAATTTAGCGCAATTAATAAAAGAATTAAAAAAATCGAGAATTGTTTGATAAAATTAAAGGAATTAAATTTACAATTATCAAATACATTTCGATTGAAATATCAAGATATAATTGATATGGCAAATAATATTTTTGGTAATGTTAAAAATAATATAAAAATCGAAAATGCAAAAATTCAATTGCTATTGCAACTGATAAAGCAAATCTCTCAAATATCAAATATATTATTAGAAAATACTAAGTGTTTAATTGGACAGCATGGAAAAATAAATACATTTACCATCTACACTCATTGTGCATGTATTACATTTAAATATGTAGACAAATTTGATTTGGAACATAGAATTAATGCTATAAAAAATTGTCTTAAAAACAAGTTGGATACTGATGATATAATGTTTTTACCAGAAGATTGTAGTCCTGATATTTACAATGATTCTAACATAAAGCAAATTTGGATAATTGCAAAACAAGATGATGGGTATAAAATGCTAACACGAGTATGTTTAAATATTTTATTTTTGTTAAAAAACAATGTTAAGGTTATATTCTTCCACGATATAGGTTATTCAAATGCTGTAAAAAAAAGTGAGAAAACCATATCGGAATTTATGTGTATAACATTTTATGATTTCATTCAAAAGTTTAATTCCTCGTATTTTTTAAAAATTTCATATATACCGGAATTTATATATTGTACATCAAAAGATAGATATGATAAAAATAATTTCAAAGAGTATATGAACAGCATTAATGTGCATCGGCATTATAATTTAGTTTCAGAGGATACTATAATCAATTCCGATAATAGCTTGTTTGTAAATTTGAAATATCAATTAAAAAACAACAATGAAAATATTGAAAAAGAAAGGAATGTTTTAATGAAACAAAAAGAAATTGGCATTATTACAATTTTAGATGAAGAGACCCAAGCAGTTATAGAAAAATTGAAATTGATTAAACAACCTTCAAAATTTGGTCAAAGAATTTATTATACAGGTGAACTTGAAGGTGAGGAAACAATACATCAAGTTGTATTAACGCAACAATTGAACCAAGGGCAAGAATCTGTTATTTCAGCATATAATGATTTGACACAAAAGTTTGCTCCAAAAATTATTTTTTTGATTGGTATTGCAGGTGGAATTCATGAAGATGCTGATTATTGTGATGTAGTTATTGGAGAAGAAATTATTGGTTATGATAAGCAAAAAGATACACCAAATGGAATTAGTAGACGTGGGTCATCCTATAGAATTGATGCAAAAATGAAACCAATTATTCAATCATTTAAACAAGAAATTCTGAAGAAGCCCATTAATGCCGCAGAAAATTCAAAAAGAAATATGATTAGAGTATATAATGAAAATATAGGTAGTGGCAGTGCGGTAATTGCTAATGAATTATCAGAGATAACCAAATGGATACACAATTATAATGATAAAGTATTTGCTGTAGAGATGGAAGCATTTGGATTTAGTACAGCGTTTTATGAGAGTTCATTGAACGATAGCTCATCAGCATCTAGTATATGCATTATTCGTGGTATATCGGATCTTGCTGACACTAAAAAAAAGAAGATTAAAAAGTATAGATATCCGGCCGCATGTAATGCTGCTATTGTTCTTAAAGAATTAATAAAATATTTACCAGGCTTTTCTGAGTAATAATTTATTGTTAAATTGTGAAGAAAAAACAACTGAATAAAATTATTGGAAGTTAACACTTCTTTTCATTAGTTCTTTTTGAACATTCCAAAAAATCTTATTATGTCTTATACACCAAGGTAACGCTACCATCAGGTTCTAGTGAATGCAAATTCATGAGGGTTCAAGTCCCTTCTTCTGCACCACAAAAGAGCAAGTCTTGCGACTTGCTCTTTTGCTTTTGTACTATTGATTTTTAGAATCAAGATACTAAATTAAGCATCTCTATTTCATTATAATTCAAACTGTATCAAGCCTGTGTATCGGTGATATGGCTTGTTGGAACTTGCACGAACATTGTTTTTCCTTTTGTTTTCAAGCAGGAATTGCACCTTGTCAAACACATCTCTATCAATTATTGCAGGTACAAAATTTTCATGTGTGCTCTTTCGACTGTGCATTTTTTATTGTTTTCATTTGCCTAATATTCTCATATATGAATACAAAAAAACTTTGTGTTTATTCAAAATTTTAACATAACAGCATAAATTACATAAAAAATTTACAGTAGTTTAATTGCTACTGCATAATTAAATAATTATAATATTTTTGACTGATTTTTGATTTTTATTTGTTATAATTAAATCCGGAGGGATTGAAATGCATTATAAAATACTGATTGTTGATGATGAAAAAATGATGACGGATTTGCTTTCCAATCATTTGCGTGATTGCGGCTATGATACATTTGTTGCAAATAACAGCAGCGAGGCTGCAGCTTTATTGCAGAAACAGCCTGATTTAATTATTTTGGATATCAATATGCCCGGCACAAATGGACTGGAGCTGTGCAAAAATATACGCAATCATACTACCTGTCCGATTTTATTTGTAACTGCCCGCATTACAGAACAGGACAAAATCAATGGATTCCAATACGGCGGTGATGATTATATCACAAAGCCGTTCAGTCTGAATGAGCTGACGGCTCGTGTTGCTGCACATTTGCGCCGTGATGAACGCGGCAAAAACAAACCCAATATTCTTACGTCAAATGAATTGCTTGTGAATTTATCCGAGAGAACGGTATTTTATAATGGAACAGAAATACCTTTTTCAAAAAGAGAATTTGAGCTTATTGAATTTCTGATAACAAATGCAAATCAGGTATTTGACAGAGAAAGAATTTATGAAAGAGTATGGGGCTATGAGGCTGAAGGTGACAGCGGTGTCGTAAAGGAACATATTCGCAAAATACGCTCAAAGCTTCATACAATTACGGGCAATGATTATATTGAAACTGTGTGGGGTGTAGGATACAAATGGAATCGTTGAAAAAGAAGTATTATAATTTACCGCTTCGTAAATTTTTTGTTATTAGTGTGCTGTTTACAATTTGTTTTGTCGCAGCACTTTCAGGAATGGTCATATTCGGATGTACGGCATTCAGACATTATCTTTTGCCTGATCCCAATGCTGTGTATCTTACGATAGAGCAAACACTTTCCGATGGTTCGACGGTTACAAGTGTACAGCTTTTTGAATTTGATGATGATCCTCAGAAATTTGCCCAATTGGTTTCTGACCAAAAAGAGCAGAATACAGTTCTTGATGAAAAATATTCCATACAAAAAATTGAAAAAAGTTATGATACTATGGGTCCGAGAAGAAAGCTTGCTTATCAGAGCTGTGGCGTGATTATGGCAGCTTTCCCGGCTGTATCTTCAATAATCGGAATACTGCTTTGCGGATTATATTTTTATAAGCGAAAACTTGCTGAACCGCTTAAGCTTTTATCGGATGCAACTGCAAAAATTGCTTCAAAGGATCTTGATTTTTCAATTCAATACGGATTCAACGATGAAATGGGAGCATTATGTCAATCC
>Ga0224740_10478_pt1 | contig 11236 bp, 12 predicted proteins | sample LIM_E_Water_Bulk_FD_161634 | JGI IMG/M metagenome (GOLD analysis project Ga0224740, IMG submission 161634) | Enriched cells from gastrointestinal tract of the lab mouse from Pacific Northwest National Laboratory (PNNL), Richland, Washington... | ecosystem: Host-associated > Mammals > Digestive...
TACGGGAATCACCAGACGCAGCGCCAGAAAAAGCCAAATCCAGTATTTCCACTTTGCCGCATAACGTTTATTTAAAAAAGACCCTGAAATCATCAATAAAATCACGGGCACGCTTGTGGTCATTGAAATTGTTAAAACCGTAACAAACAAATCTGTTATCATTTTCCCCTCATTTCCGCACAGCCTTACCGCACGTCATTCTTCCTCCTGCGTCGAATCTTCCTTTAACAGTTCATTCAGATATGCCCTCAGTTCTTCCACCTCGGAAGGCGGGAGAGCCTTTCTGCCGTAAAGAGTCGCCACCATGTTTTGTATGGAGTTGTCATACAGCCTTTTCAGAAAGCTTCTGCCCTCCGTGGCCTTATAATCGTTTTCCGCTATCAGGCTGGTATAAAGATTCATGCCCGTGGTGCGGTCGCAGGATACAAATCCCTTCTCGCACAGCCTGGATAAGGACGTCATCAGGGTTGACAACTGCCATTTTCTTTTCCCCTGCAGTTCCTTCAAAATGTAGTTTGAAGTGACAGGCTCCCTGCTTTTCCAGATTACCTGCATGATTTCCAGTTCGGCTTCGCCCAGTTTTTTCGAATTATTTTTCAATCTTACGCCCTCCTTTATTATGCAATCGCATAATGAATTATACGCTCGTATAATACGGATGTCAACCGCAATTATGTTCGGCTCTTGATTTTCATGAATTTTGCGCGAAAAGCAGCGCAGAAATGGGGAAAAATATGGGCGAAATCAACCGCGACGATATGCTGGAGCTTACCAGAAGAATGACTCTGAAAAGAAACTGCTTCGACAGGATTGCCGGGGCATACTTTGACGATGATGGTTTTCCGATACCAATGTGCAGCTAAAGGAATATATTTTCGGGGAAGCGGCCAAAAAGCCGGGAAGCCTCTGGCAGCTTCTTATGGCCCTGAAAGAATACGGGCTGAAAAACGACGCCATGCCGGACCTGTTTTACGAGGAATTCGGCCAGCGATGCAAGGCGGCCGGAAGCTTCGGAGTTTATCTTTTTCACAGCTCCGTCACGTTTCCCGCTCCCCCCTCACGCTTCCCACTTGAATATGACAATCCCGGCAATCGCCACCGCCATACCGATAACCTTCCGCCACTCGAAGGGCTGTTTTTCCACGCCAAACCATCCCAGAAGCTCGATGATATACGCCACCGCAAGCTGGGCGACCACAATCAGCATAACCGCCCTTGCTGGCCCCAGCATATCCATGCTTTTAATTACGGTATAGGTGATAAAAGCTCCGATTGCGCCTCCCAGAAGCATGTATTTGGGCTCCACCTTAAAAAGCTCCCCGAAAGAGGAACGGTCCGCAAAGAGCCACGCGCCAAGGCAGACCAGAAGGGCTGTAAACTGCACAAAGGCATTTGCCACCCAGATGCCTGACGCCTTGGTCACCTGCGTATTGAACACGCCCTGCACGCTCATCAGGGCGCCTGAAATCAGTGCAATAAAAAATCCAATCATATGAGTATCTCCTTTTCCTCTTTTGCCGGAGCATATTTGTAAATTGCTCCGAACTTATGATACCCATATGACTGGATTGTTATTCAAAACTGTATTTTCGCTCTAAGATTCGAAACGTAAAACATAAGTCTCTGCATCCGAAAAATTTCTGAAAAATTATTATTCTTCCGCACTGTCTCCGCCCTCAGATTCTTCCCCGCCGTCTTCCTCCTCCGGTTCTTCCGGCTCCTCAAGGTATTCCTCCTCACAGGGCTGCCCGGTCACCTGGGTTTTCATCTCCTCGGACAGGCTCTTTAATTTTTCATTGGCGTCCGCTCCGTTCCACACCTGGGAAAACAAAACCTCAAGCTTTACCCAGAAATTACTGGTTTCCAGCATTTTCGGCATAGGAACAGACTTTTCGTACTCCTGCGCAAACCGGTCAAGAGCCGCGTAGTCGTAATTCACATCCTTTGCTGCGGAAACCTTCCCGGCTCTGGCATAGAGAATGTCATTATATTCGGAAGTTACAAAAGCAGCAAAATCATTGGCCGCTTCTTTCCTGTCGCCGTATCCGTTGACAACCACGCAGCTTGTCATGGAAAGAGACCTGGAGCCGTGATTTTCATCAATGCCCGGAAGCGGGGCAATGTCGTATTCATAGGTAAACAGCCCTTCTTCCCCTGCCTGCTCCAGCCTTTCCACTGCGTCTGTTGTGGCTGTGGTAAAGACCATTTTCCCCGCCATAAACTCGTCCAGAATCGCATCATAGGTAATCTCGTTTGTGTCTATGGAAAAGAACTGGCTCAGCTCCTGATAAGTGCGCATGTTATGGATGGCGTCAAGGTTGTAAATATCTATCCTGTCCGTATCCCAGCCGGCCTCGCCTCCCATATCGACTGCGCCGCCCACAAAGAAATAATTATAAAAAATATCGGTGACATCCCACTTAAAAACGCCCTCCACCTGCTCGGGAGCATCGTAATTATCGGCAAATTCCCTGATATCATCAATGGTTGCGGGAAGAATTTCCCTCATTCTCTCCTCAATCTGCTCCTGGGTAAACCGGCTTTCGCCTTCATTGTCAGCGGCCGTCGCCCCAAGGTCCACAGTATTTTCGCTTCCCATGGTGTCGATTTCCTCCGCCACAGCCCCGATAGTACCTAAAGCCGCCGCTTCGTCCGCCTCGTTCTGCGCCTGTTCCCCTTCCAGTGCGTCCGCTTCCGCCTCCAGCCCTTTCAGAGCCATATCTTCCAGATAGGTTCTGTTATACAAAAAGGAACTGGTTTCAAAATAAAAAGGGTATGCGATTACTTTATCCTTATAAGTGGCCGCTTTTATCCCCGTATCTATATAAGTATTTTCCATGGAAAAATCCTCCGGCGGCGCCACCTCGCCGGCAAGCCCCGCCAGATATGCCTTTTCAAGGGAATCATGGCTTAAAATATATAAATCCGGCGCGTTGCTTTCCAGTGAAGACGCGTTGATATTTTCCAGATATTCCAGACCGGATTCCAGCACCGGAACCACTCTGATATTGTGATTTTCGTTATAGGTAACCGCCGCCCCGCTGAGATAGGGCGTCAGCGCCTCATCCGTATACCACAGATAAAGAGTTTCCCTTCCGCCTGAAAATATTGTTTCCTCCTGCTGCTGCGTAATCTGCCGTCCACTCCTGGCAATACCAAAGGTAACCACCGCGGCTATGGCAATGATACCCACTGCCGTAAGTCGTTGCTTCAAACCCATTATTTTTCCTCGATGCTTTCTTCAAGAATTCCTATCATCTCGTCCACATGCTCTTTCGTGATGACAAGAGGCGGTACAAAACGGATAATATCCGCGCCTGCGTTAATAAGAATCAGCCCTTTTTCAAGGGCGCGGGTAATCACAGGCCCTACCGGATTTTTAAATACCAGTCCCTGCATCAGCCCAAGGCCCCGTCTTTCCGAAATACAGTCATAACGCGCCGCCAGCTCATCAAGCCTCATGGCAAGATAAGCCCCCGTCTCTTTCACATTATCTATTATATGGTTCTCCTCAAATAAATCAAGCACAATATTTATTGCCGCCGCCGCTAAGGGATTGCCGCCGTAGGTAGTTCCGTGGTCGCCGCTTGTGAGGGACGCCGTCCCCGCCTTTTCCGTCATAAGGAACGCGCCCACCGGCACGCCGCAGCCGAGAGCCTTGGCAGTAGTCATGATATCCGGCTTTACTCCGTACCGCTGCCATGCAAACATTTCCCCCGTGCGTCCCATTCCGCACTGGATTTCGTCCAGTATCAGAAGGATATCCTTCTCCTCGCAGAGGGCTTTTATATTTTTCAGGAAGCTCTCCTGCGCCGGAAAAATCCCGCCTTCTCCCTGCACCGTTTCCAGAATCACCGCACAGGTTTTCTCCGTCACATTTGCCAGCACGCTGTCAAAATCGTTCATCTTCGCAAAGCGGATATTGCCTATCATAGGCGCAAAAGCCTCCCGGTACTTCGGGTTTCCCGTCACCGACAATGCGCCCATGGTCCGCCCGTGGAAGGAATGCTCCATGGCAATGATTTCGTGGTCGGTTCTTCCGTCCTTTAGATAAGCATATTTCCGTGCCGCTTTAATGGCGCCTTCCACCGCTTCCGCACCGCTGTTGGTAAAGAAAACCCTGTCCATGCCGGAAACTGCCTTCAGCTTTTTCGCCGCCTCAATGGCAGGAACGTTGTAATAATAATTGGAAGTGTGAATCACCTTGTCAATCTGCGCTTTCAACGCATTGTTATATTTTTCATTATGATAGCCCAGGGCAAACACCGCGATTCCCGCACAGAAATCCAGATATTTTTTGCCCTCAATATCGTAGAGATACACGCCCTCGCCTTTATCCAAAACAACCTGATACCGGTTGTAGGTGTGCAGCAGCGCCTTTTCCGCCTCTTCAATATATTGCGTCATTTTTTCCATCATATTCTCCTGTCAGCCTTTTTGCTGTTCATCTTTTATCTTCGTCCCGCAGTATCATGGTTCCCACGCCTTCGTTGGTAAAAATCTCAAGCAGAAGACAGTGGGGAATACGGCCGTCCAGAATATGTACCTTGTTGACGCCGTTTTTCACCGCCGACGTACAGTTCCCGAGCTTGGGCAGCATGCCGCCGCCAATGATTCCTCCGGCAATCATCTCCTCCGCCTCGGAGGTGGTAATTCTGGGTATAAAGGAGCTCTTGTCGTTGATATCCCGGTAAAGCCCCTCAATATCCGTCAGAAATACCAGCTTATCCGCTCCCACCGCTTTGGCTACGGCACAGGCGGCGTCATCCGCATTGATATTATAGGTATGGAAGCCGTCGTCCAGTCCGACTGGCGCAACAATGGGCAGAAAATCCTTTTCCAGAAGGTCGTATAAAATCTTGGGGCAGACCTCCGTAATCTCGCCTACAAAGCCGATATCCTGCCCGTCGGAGTACTTCTTTTCCACCCGAATCATTCCGCCGTCCTTTCCGCTAAGGCCCACGGCCTTCACCCCCAGCTCCTGTACCATGGTGACAAGCTGTTTGTTGACTCTGCCAAGAACCATTTCCGCAATTTCCATAGTCTCTCCGTCCGTCACCCTCAGACCGTTCACAAATTTTGCTTCCTTTCCGACCTTTCCCACCCAGCGGCTGATTTCCCTGCCTCCGCCGTGCACGATAATGGGTTTAAAACCCACCAGTTTAAGAAGCGTTACATCCTTGATTACATTTTTCTGCAGTTCTTCGTTGCTCATGGCGGAGCCGCCGTACTTTACCACGATAATTTTCCGGTTAAATTTCTGTATATAGGGAAGGGCTTCAATCAGCACCTCCGCCTTTTTCAAAACTTCCTGCATGTCCTTATCCATTTTTTCATTCTCCCCATTTTTTATATTAACTTCGGTAGTCCGCATTAATTTTCACATAATCATAAGTCAAATCGCAGCCCCATGCCGTTGCCGACTCTTCTCCCGCTTTCATATCCACCAGGATAGTTACTTCCGGCTCCGATAAAATCCTGCCGGCTTCCTCCTCGCTGTAATCGGCCCCCACGCCGTCTTTGTAAATCAGGATTTTACCCGCTTTGCTCTCAAAATAAAGTTCCAGCTTCTCCGGTTCAAAGGAAACGCCCGAATAGCCCAGGGCGCAGAGGATTCTTCCCCAGTTGGCGTCGTGGCCGTAGATTGCCGCCTTTGTCAGGCTGGAACAGATAACGGATTTTCCAAGCTTTCTGGCATCGTCCTTTGTGGCCGCTCCCACCACCTTCGCCTCAATCAGAGCCGTGGCTCCCTCGCCGTCCCCTGCCATCATTTTCGCAAGGGATTCGTTTACATAATGAAGGGCCTCCCTGAAAGCCTCGTAGGCCGGCCCCACCTCATTGATTTCGCTGTTGCCCGCCATACCGTTTGCCATCACCAGAAGCGTATCGTTGGTGGAGGTATCCCCGTCCACGGAAACCATGTTGAAGGTGTCTGTAACGTCCTCTTTAACTGCTTTAGTCAAAAGTTCTTTGGAAATCGCCGCGTCTGTGGTCACAAAGGCAAGCATGGTGCACATATTGGGATGAATCATACCGGAGCCCTTGCACATGCCGCCGACGGTCACTTTCACGCCGTCAATCACAACCTCCGCCGCCGCCTGCTTTGAGTGGGTATCCGTGGTCATGATTGCCTCCGCCGCCAGTGTTCCGGCTTTTGACGTATCCTGCTTTTCTCCCGCAAGCTTTTCGATTCCTGCTTCTATCCTGTCAATAGGAAGCTGCATGCCAATCACCCCTGTGGAGGCCACCAGAACCGATTCTTTTGGAATGCCAAGAACCTCCGCCGCCTTTGCCGCTGTCCTCTCGCAGTACCCGCAGCCCTCTTTGCCCGTACAGGCATTGGCAATCCCCGCATTGACAATCACCGCCTGCCCGAAAGGCGCGTTTTCCACCACATTCCTGTCCCACAAAACCGGAGCCGCCTTTACCACGTTGCTGGTAAAAGTTCCCGCCAGAACGCAGGGGGCCTGACTGTAAATCAGCGCCATGTCCTTTCTGTTCTGATATTTGATTCCCGCTTCCGCGCCTGCGGCCTCAAAACCCTTTGCCGCCGTCACGCCGCCTTCTGTTATTTTCATAATTTTCCTCCATTCCTTCCCCATGGGCAGCGAACCGGTCCACTGCCTGCGCCGGGGTTTTGACTGCGCGAATGCGCTTCCGTCATCCTCTGTTAAAATTCACGATATTTTTATCATTCAGGACAAAGTCATAATAATTCAAATCCTCACGCTTTGTCCAGCCGATTTCCTTCCAGAAAGCGTTACCGATATCATTCTGCGTAAAGGCAATCAGGGAAACCTTGCTGATTGCCTCCTTTTCAAGGGCTTTCATGCAATATACCACCATCGCCTTTCCGATGCCCTGTCTGCGGTAATCCTCGCGGACGCACACATGGTAAAGGCATCCCCGCCGGCCGTCATAGCCGCAGAGAATGCTGCCCACAACTTTTCCGTCCGCCACCGCCACCACGCTGGCGTCGGGATTTCTCTTAAGGAAGCGCGCTACCCCGTCCCTGGAATCGTCAAGGCTGCGCATGGCAAAGCCCTTGATGCTCATCCACAGCGCGTACACTTCCTCATAATCGTCGATTGTCATTGCTCTGATTGTCATATTCTCACACCTCAGCTATAGATTTAATCCTTTGTCCTCTCCACAGCCCAGCATAATATTCAGGCACTGAATGGCCGCGCCGGAAGCGCCTTTCCCCAGATTGTCAAACTGCGCGGAAAGCACCGTCCTCTCCTCGTTTCCGGTTATGTATATTTTCAGCCCGTCATAGCCGCAGCACCCGTTTCCCGCCAGCATTTTCCCATGAAGGTTTTCCTCTGCGCCGAAAGGCTCCACAGTGATAAACCGCTGCCCAGCATAGTAATCCGCAAAAAACTCCTGCAGCCCCCGGGGGGTGTTCCTTTCCTTCAAAAACTCATTATACAGAGGGACGGAAACCACCATTCCGCTGTAGTAATCCGCAACAATGGGAGAAAACAGGGGCTGGCGCAAAAGCCCTGTGATTTCCCTCATTTCCTTTAAGTGCTTATGCTGCTGGGAAAGTGCATACTCTCTAGGAGCGTCAAGCTCCCCCGCCCGTTCCTTTTCCTCATACTCTGCAATCATCTTTTTGCCGCCGCCGCTGTAGCCCGTCAGAGAAAAGGCCGAGAGGGGGTAGTCCGCCGGGAGAATTCCCGAGGCTATCATCGGATAGACAAGGGATATGAAGCCCGTGGCATGACACCCCGGCACCGCTATCCGCTTTCCTTCCCTTATCTTTTCCCTGTGCTTTTCCGACAGCTCGGGAAAGCCGTAAGCCCACCCCTCTTCCGTCCTGTGAGCAGTCGATGTGTCGATTACCCTGACATTATCGTTTTCCACAAGGCTTACCGACTCCCTTGCCGCCGCATCCGGCAGACACAGGAAAACAATATCGGCCTGATTTATCAGCCGCCTCCGTTCAGAGGTATCCTTGCGCTTTTCCGGGGCAATGGGTAAAAGCTCCACGTCGTCTCTTTCGGAAAAGCGTTCATGAATTCTAAGACCTGTTGTGCCTTCGCTTCCGTCAATGAAGATTTTTGTTTTCATAAGGACTCCTTAAATAGATTATATTTTTGAATTTCTACACATTTATTTCTTTCAAATTTAAACATGACAATCCATGGCATCAGATTTTTTCAAAGGAAGAATCAAAATAATTGATAATCGTGCTTAAAGCCTTTAATCGTCATGATTGTTATAATTGGGGGCTTCATCAGGACATATATCCTGACCGTCAGGCCACACGACGGTAAAACTGTCTGCAGAGACACGTTTGAAATACTCGAAAGACCTTAGCTGACCATACCATTCTCCTTTTATATAAGGTTCAACATCAAAATATTTTTTTCTCCATTATCAAAAACTATTAATAGCTGATATGGACAGATTGCTTCCACCTGAACCGCAGTTGGTCTTAACAAAATAGTCACCTCCACCGTTTAGCGCAATGGCTCAATCCTAAAATAGCCATCACCATTACCAAGTAACTGCCAGTTTGCTTTAAGCTCATCTTCATGGATTGCTATCCACGCTAATAAAAGCTTTGTCTGCTTATCAGGAAAGCTTGTTGTATTTACCGCCTCTTTCACTTTGCATTCATACAATAATTCCAAAAAACATGGATAATGCGGGCATTCAAAACCACCTCCACTTAAGTTTGTCATCTCTTATTGAATCTTCGTCCCGATATGCTTATCCCTCCGCCACTGTGGGGCAATTCCGTCGTCTCCCCAATACTCGTCAACAGACATAATTTTTTCGTCCTTTATCCTGATAAACGACGTCACATGGAAGGACAGCTTTCTGTCGCGGGAGTATACATGGGTTGCCGTAATGAGCAAATCTCCCGCTTCTTCCAGCCGTTCAATTTCCCCGTCCCACGCTCCCGGGTACTCGCAATTTGCCATGATAAACTCGCTGACTGTAAAATGCTCGTTTGTGTTATGCCAGTTTACATAAGCGTCCTCATGGAAAAATGTTTTTATTTCCTCCGCCTGCTGCTGCAGAACGGCGCGCCAGTAGCTTTGTATATTCATTCCTTTTTTCCTTTTTGTTTTGACATGCGGCTTTTCTGTCACTTTTATTCCGTCACTTTTTCAGTTTCAAACGATACTTAAGCAGATGATAGCTATGCCCGTCCCGTCCGTCCACCTTAACCTCCGAAGAAATACATTCAAATCCCAGCGAGCGCGCCAGTCCCACTGACGCCTTATTTTCCTCTCTCGTCGAATAATAAAATTCCTCCGCGTCAAATGTTCTCCGGCAGTATCCGATAAGCCCTGACAAAATCTGTTTTCCAAAGCCTCTCCCCACATATTCCGGTCCCAGACATATACCCGCTTCCTGGTAAACATGGTCCGACAGCTTTTCCACGCCGGCAAATCCGATAGGCTCGCCGCTTTCTTTCTCATAAACCAGATACGTGTCATGATTTTTCTGAAATTCCATGGTTTTCCGAATTCTTATTCTGGCTTCACTCTCGCTTTCGGTAACCTTCCAGAGCATATACCTTGCGCTTTCCGGCCGCGACCAGACGTTTTGATATATCCCTCGCCAGTCCTCAAATACGGCTTTGTCCAGAATAAGGTCGTCCGTCTCTATCATTTTACGTTTCCTTCCTCCTTAAGTCAAATGCACTACCGTCATTTCATGATGAACTTCTTTTAAAAAAGTATCGAAGACGTCTCCGGTGCGAAGCCTTAAGCTGGACGTATTCACGCAGGGGTGGCATCCTAAGAATTCCTCCTCAAGCACCTGCGCATCTACCAGCAGCTTTACCCGGTTTTCCTTATCGTTCATCAGCCCCATAATGCTTACCGCCCCCGGAGAAATATGGAGATATTCTTCCAGAAACTCCTCCGGCGCAAAAGAAAGTCTTGAACTGCCAATCTGCTTCGACACTTCCCTGGTCTGAAATTTCTTCTCGCCCGGCATCAGCAAAAGATAAAAAGCGGTTTTCTGCGCATTGCAAAGGAACAGGTTCTTACACATATGAATACCGAGAAGATCGTCCACGCCCCGGCAGGCTTCAATGGTGTCCACAGGCTCATGGTCCAGCCGCTTAAAAGGAATAGAAAGCCTCTCTAAAAGCCGGTATACCTCCATTTCCCGGTTCAGCCGTCCGGCAGAATCGGGAATATTTTCATACAGATTTGCATCATGAATTTTGCTGTTCACAAAAACCCTTCCAGTCACCTCGTCGCAAAGCGCCCGCAGCTTTTTTGCCGCATCTGCCGGAGAGGTACCCATAATCCTGAAAATTTCATTCACTTTTTCGGAATATTTTTCCGGCCTCTTTTCAAAGCCTTCTATGCGAAGCACAGCGTTTTTCTCATTCAGGCACCACTTTTCATTCAGCGCAAACAAAAACTGATTGAGCGCGGACACGGAGCGGAACAGATGCCCGGCAAGGTAATAGCTGTCGCTGCTTTCCGCACATTTTTCTGCAAAGGCGCAGGAAAATCCCGCTTCAAAGGAAAAGAAATCCATCAACGCCTTTTGCAGCCCGGGCGGATACAGCTCTGCTCTTTCCTTCGTCTTTAAAAACTCACCCTCTCCTGCATATAAAACCCTGCATGAGGCCAGCTCTCCCCGGTACATGACATCCAGAAAAGCGTGAGGGTGGCCGGTCTGATAGTGACAGGCACACCTTCCTCTGTCGGTTTCCTCCACAATCCTTTGAACCGCAGACCAGTCGCGCATGATAATATCCACATAGCGGCCGTCTATCACAAGCCATCCGCCGCAGTTTACCCATTTCCCCCATTCGCCCTCTTTGCAGATAAGATGGTCTCTGTGCTCATCGTCAAGCCGCCCTGCAATTTCATTGAGCTTTCCGTAGTCGAGCCCTTCCGCATCATAATAGATGCCAACGTCAATATCTGATTTATCCGAAGCCGTCCCGGTCGCCCTCGATCCTCCAAGCACAATACCTTTTATAAAAGAGCAGCCCGCAAACGCCGTTTCTATTTTCTGTAATATCTGTTCTGTCATCTTATACCTCTGCTGTTTTTAACCTATCCCATTATATCCTTAATTTCACAAATGCACAAACCTTCTTTTATGGAAATCATTTTTAGATTTCGGGTTGACATCCTTGCTAACTTTGCATGATTATACACCATAAACGTATATTATGCAATATATATCGATTTTTTCTGAATAAAAATTAAATTATTTTTTTAAATATGCAAAACTGGGTATTGCA
>Ga0224740_10480_pt1 | contig 11196 bp, 10 predicted proteins | sample LIM_E_Water_Bulk_FD_161634 | JGI IMG/M metagenome (GOLD analysis project Ga0224740, IMG submission 161634) | Enriched cells from gastrointestinal tract of the lab mouse from Pacific Northwest National Laboratory (PNNL), Richland, Washington... | ecosystem: Host-associated > Mammals > Digestive...
CCTTCCAATCAGCCTCATCCCAATCAGCCTCATCCTCTACTGTCAGTTTCTGGTCGGTAATCTCCATTTTTCTCTGGTTATAATCTGCCATAATGATACCCGCTATTTTTTTCGTATTTTTTAAATAATCCGGAGATGTGGGATAAGCCATCATCAGCACACGGGAAGGCTGGTAATCTATCCCCTGGCTATTATCGATACTCACTTTTAATTCGTAATCATCCCATGAAAGTTTACCGCCCTCCAATGCCTCTTCAAAACCCGCCTTTACCACATTCCCCTTTCCGTCATTTTCCAGACGGATATAGCTTCCTTCGCTCCCTTTGCGAATCTCATAAACTGCCCCTATGGGCACATCTAACAGGGTAAACTCCACCGTATAACCCACATTCAAATCCGTATCATTATACAAAAGCTGGTTGGTATAGTTGCGCACCTCCACATCAAACAGGCAGCTATCATCCCCCCATAATTGCTTATTGACCGCAACCATCAACTGGTTCACTAATTCCTCATGCACCAGTTTCCCGCCGCTTATCCTTGTCAATTCCGCTATATCAGCAATCTCCTCAAGCCCCTCTTCCTCATACATATAATTGCTGCTGAAGTAAAACCCAGAGGCAATTGCCATCCCCTTTTCATATCTGGTTTTATAATATTTAGAGTATACGGTAAAAGACATTCCGGCAAAAATAAGGCAACCTGCCAAAATAAGGGCCGCCTTTCTTCTTTTCCCTATTTTCCAACCTTTCCGTTTACTTTCCTCCATCATAGTTTTCCGCCTCCCACAGCGTTTTTTTCCTATTTTTCCGTAGGCCTTGGCTGTTTTGCATTCACCACCACATAAACCAAATCCGTCTCTTTTTTATATGCATCAAAATCATTGATATCCTGCCATGTTACTTCTATCAGATAATAATCGTATTCATACGTTCCATCCTGATAGGCAAGCTTCATGCTATCGTCATCAAAAAAAAGATACCGGCCCACATTCACAATATCCGTAATATCAGCCTGTCCAAATACCTCTTTCCGCATCTTATCCGTATGGTCCATCCCCACAATAGGAGACGCTGTTTTTATCCAATAATAAGTTTGATAAGACGGGTCATCCCCCTCCATCCTGATTGCCCCCTCGGGAAAGATGCCGTCCGCCGGTATTTCCCTCCGCTCCAAAGGATATACCGCATAGTCCACCGCCAGATTCTCCGTATGTACAAGCTGTAAGTCATAATTAAATTCCGAATCCTTTACCAGTTCCGACATATTATCTTCCCCATCGTAATTTTCCGGCACCCGGTTCGATACGCATATAACCGTATGTTTCATTTCTCCCGGATGAAGGTTGCCCACTGCAAACTCCAGCGAATCCCTGGCATTTGGATTCATCAAATATAAATTATAAGGCGCCATTATTTCCACGCCGTCGGTTTCCGCCTGCTTGACGTCTTCCCTCAAATACCATGCCATCGTGCCGCCCCCAACCGCTAAACAAAGCACGCAAAGGATTGCCGCTATCCATATTTTCTTTTTTGCTGCCATTTCGCCCTCCCGCCTTCCTGTATCTTCTCCTTTGCCGCCTCTCACTTCCCTCCTACGGGAAAAGATACGCCTTATCCTAATTTTTTTCCGCGGTCTGCCCCGTAATATATACGTCAAACCAGATATTATCGATATAGTTCCCTAACAAAGTATCTTCTTCATCGTACTCCCTGATTTTTTCCCTCAAAATATCCTCAGGCAAATCCTCGCTCCCCGGCATATCGGTATATTCATAATTCCAAGCCCAATATATTTCTGCCTTTATCTCCGTATTGTACACCAAATCCCCTGTTGCCGCAGTTCCGTCATCCGTTTCCGCATTCGTATAATACTCCAGCGGATGGGAAAACTTACCCCAGCTTCCCTGCCCGTTTTCGGAAGAAACGATTTCCATATCGGTATATACGCTAATATGTTTTTCCATTAATTCCCTTATTTTTTCCCGTTCTTCCGGCGACAGTTTATCCTCTGCCTCATCCTCTTCTTTATAAGAAAGTTTTACCTTGATGGAATATCCGGTTACTGTTTCACCCAAAGATGTGATATAAAAAGCCATAGGCCCATAAGCGCCCGGCGCAATCATCTGCTCCTTCACGTTGTTTAAATCAGTCAGCTTTATAGGAATCACCGGAATCCCCTCCTCATTCACTTCTGGCAGCAGCATAATATCCGGCCCTCCCGGTTCGATTGCTACCTTCAGGCCGCCAATGCTGCCTGCTGCCAGTTCCATCCCATGAGTTACCGCCGTATTGTTGGCCGAATACCATGCCGTAGTCACTGAAAACAGGACAATGCAAAGCAATATACACATTACAAAAGAAAGTATTATTTTTTCCTGAAATATCTTTTTGCATTTCTTCATAGTTCCCAGTCCTACCCCTTTCCGGCATAAATCACCTGATTCTCCTGATTTCCCTTACGAGCTGTACCACGCAGGAAGTAAGGCATATGACAATCGGCAAGATAATGACTATAAAATAAAAATCCTGCTCCGCCAACTTATCCAAAAAACGGGATAATATGTTCCCATAAGGCACCTTACCTACATACTTCCCTACAATATCATCCCTCAACACCGTATATTCATCCGTCCACGCATTGCCGTCCCCTTTTGTGAAATAAATAGTTTTCCCAGTCGTATAGTCTTTTACAATATCATAAACCCGGTGCGTATTATATGCCCCCTCCAAGGCAGGGTCGGCAGAAACAAATGTAATGATATCCCCTTCTTTTAGTTCCTTATCCCCAATCTCTTCAATAATAATACAATCCCCTTTTCCAAATGCCGGCGCCATACTATCCGTAATTACCCGCAGCATACGATAGCCAAAAATGCTGGGTGCCCTGTGGTAGGCCGCCGCTATGATAAAGTAGCAAAGGTACAGGACGATTGCTATAAATATGAAATTCCCTATCCACGACAATATTTTCTTCATTATTTTTTATTTGTCTTACGTCTGGCTGCCCTTTCCTGACGCTTTTGACGCAACGATTGTTTTTTCCCTTTTGTTTTTTCCTCTCTGTTTTCCTCTCCTGCCTTTTCCACTTCTCCAAGCATCGCAAAAACCTTTTCATTATCCACATCTTCCAAAGTCAGTTCTTTTTCGCCCTGACGCACCTGATTTTTGCGGATTTCTTTCATCTTCTGCCTCCGGATACGTTCCATTTCCGCCAATTGTGCCTTTCGCTTCATCTGCAAATCCGACAATTCCTTCACTATCAGCTTCCTTAACGCGGCATCGCTTAAGCTTGTTTTCAGCATCATTTCCTCCAGCATCTGCCTGATTTGCTTCACATCCATCTCCCGTTCTTTCCGGGGCCGTTCTACATCAATATTATTGGCAAATTCCATATTGTTATGAAGCATAGAGTAATCCCTGATAATCGTATTATAAATATCCCTTTCAAACTGTCTGGAAATATTCGGTTCCTGCTTCACGATATTCACTTTGTACCCTACCCTGTTATAGGAATGGATAAAATTCCACAATTTATGGCATGCCTTATAATCCTTGTTTTTCCCGATAACATTCGTTTTTACAATCGGATGGGAAACGGTCGGATACCGTTTCATAAGCCCGATAAATTCTGTTGCCGCCAACATGTTTACTTGCTGGTGAATCCTTATAATGCGGGCAAAAATGTTATTGTTTTCCTCCTCGTTATTTACATCCGTCTGTTTTTCCTGAATCTTCACGGATAAATTATACTCAATCACTTCCGTATAATTATCCACACGGGATTCCACTTCAAAAAAAGTGCCGATTTCATCCTTGCTCGCTTCAAATATTACATTAAAACGTTTGTTCACAAAGTATTGCAATTCTGCCATCAACGTACAGATAAAACGGTTTTCGTATATATTAATGCTTTCTTCTTTATATACATTCAATATCCTGCTGGGAATTACCGTTCCGTCCTCTTTGTATTCATCAATCAAATTGCTGTGCTGTAACAGATGCCGGATGGATTCCGTTGTAATGTTTCGCGCCATCGCCACATTAACGACCTCACGCTCCTCCTCAATAAATTTCCTCGGATGGACAATGACATAATGTAACGAAGGCATGGCCTCCTCTATTTCTTTCACCCATTCTTCATCAATACTTTTTACAAGCTTTGCATTGGAAAATTTACAGTAATTGCTTGCATTTTCCAGAAGATTATAAAAATAATTGTAAAATTTGTCATCCTTCAGCCGTTCCTGTATCTCCTTCCGGTTCATGTTCTCATATGTTTCCTGTACAAAACCGGTGCTTTCCACATTTGCCATATTTTTACCCCATGCCTTAAACCACTGCCTGTCTTCTTAACGCTGTCCGCTTTCTTACCACTGTCCGCCTTCTTAACGCTGTCCGCCTTCTTAACGCTGCCTGCCTTCTTACCACTGCCCGCCTTCTTAACGTTACCTGCCCTCTTAACGATGCAAGCTTTTCTGCCGATGCTTGCCGCAGAATATTCCTCATTTGCTGCTGCAGCCCATATCAAATCAACCGTTGCCCATTTTTTTCAACCTTGCCAGATACGCCTTGCTGATTCCCATATTCCCGCTTCCAAACTGCCGTTCCAGATATACTACCAGCCCGTCCAACTCATCCCTGATGAACCCCAGACCCAAAGACTCAAATTTACGCAGAATCTTTTTGGAAAACATAAAATCAATCCCATCAATTTCCGTGCCGCCGCACGCCACATAGCAAGGCACAAACTCTTTTAACTGCCGCATAATCCTGTTGCCGAAAGTAAGGCGGAAATGCTCTATCAGGTATTTATCCAATTTATCCAGTAAAATAAGGTTTTCTTCCGAAATGGGATACTTCTGCTTCGCCTCCTCGTACAGCTTTTCCAAATGCTTATAGCTTAAGCGCAAAGGTTCCGTATCCGGCGCTTCAAAAAACTCCGCCCTATCATCCAAATCAATGGGAATGGCGCGGTCATACACTTTATCCGCTACTGCAAATGTAGAGTCATCGTTATTAATCGTTCCTACATACCATACATTATTGGGAATCCATATCTTCCCTTCCTTCATCAATGCCGGGTCATTCGCCGCCGTATTGGATACCACGGTAACAAAGCGTTCCTCTTCCCTGGGCAGCTCCAGGATGGAAAGCATCTCAGCAAAATAGTATTCTACCCTTGCAATATTCATTTCGTCCAAAATTACAATCCTTGTATCCTCGTAATAGTGGGCCTCATACAATGTTTTCAAAAAGTCCGTCTCCGTATACTTTTTCGTAAAGTCATTATAATAGCCAAACAATTCCGTCCTGTCCCTCCAGGACGGCTGCACCGAGCAGATGACGCTTGGATTTTGAATAAACTGCCCGAATGCATAGGGAAGGGAAGTCTTTCCGGTTCCCGATATTCCTTGCAAAATCAGCATTTTTGCCGCACCAAAAGAAGCAAATACCTGCTTCATTACCTCCAATTCATAATAAAGCCCTAATTTACTTGCCGCGTAATTACGGAAGTTAATGCAAATTTCTTCTAAAGATATTGTGTTATTATAAACCGGCGCTTTATATTCCGGGTCGGCATAAAACAAATCTACGGCAGACAGCCTGGGGAATCTTCGTTCCCCTGTCTCAATCATATCAACCATCTCTTCCCCTTGTATTCCCTCCGTTTCAGGAACTTTATCCATGCCCTCTTCTTCCACCCCGTTTTCCAAAAAGCTGTTAGGGGTATCCAATAAGTCAGGGTTCACTTCCATTCCCAACTCCGAAATCTTCATGGCAAGGATTTTGTCCTTTTCGTAGTTGGCTTTCATAATTTCCCGTTTCAGCGTTACCACTTCATCTTTCATTTTCTCATATTCTACAACCGGAACTTTAAAACGGAAAATGACTTTTAGACCCTTATATATTAAAAATACAAACAAAGAAAGCATTATCAGCAGCAGGATATGTACAATAATAGCGGCTGCCCAGCCAAGCGGCGATAAATCATCCCTATAAGTATTGAACAGTTCCATATAGTAACGGATGTCAAAAATCCCCACAATAGCATCCTTTATGGCAACAAGCACATTCCAGATATGGCCGAAGATGCTCCTCATAAAATTATAAAAATAATAAAAAAATGCGTTCATTTTTGCCTCCTGTACTCTTTTGCCCTTCTCTATGCAAGCCCTGTTTATCTTCCGCCCTTTACTTCCGAGGAAATGAATTGTATATTGCCGATAAGTTCATCCAATTCATTGGAATTGGTACAGTCCTCATCCGTGCCCTCCATCCATACACGCATCGTCACTTTCACATCCTGCTCTTCTTCGATTTCAAATAATTTTTCCGAATTGCCGTCCTCTCCGCCTACAAAGCTGCCATCCGAGGTCTGCTGCAAAGTTTTATATGTTCCATAAGTTCCCCTGACATTATCAATGGCTTTTTCCGTATCGCTGTTATGCTTATCGCTGTTCGGTTCCCATATGACGATATCCTGACCTTCCACTTCAAAGGAAACCCTAATGGAATTAGCCGCCGTGTCCCCGGGAACCGTACTTACTGCTTTGTCCGACTGCCGTATGGAACAGCCGCTCACTTCTTCCCCGTCCTGCTCCGGTCCCAGCAGCATAATTTCATATGTCTTCATCGCCCCTTTTGCCACCCTGTCGCCTTTGCTGTTTTTCAGGCTCCCCGCTTTCAAATAAAATGTTTTTTCGTATACATATTGTTGGTTCAGTTCATCCAAATCCGTAATTTCTTTCACATCTGTTACAGCTTTGCCAGTATAAACCGGCGCATAAAAAGTTTGCCCGTCAGCAGTAGTCACCGGATTCAGCAATACATCCTCCATTGGGAACTTCTGCGTCGCCGTCTTTAAGTCCAGCTCTTCGTCATATTCCCCCGGACCAGCGCCCAAGTCATCCGCTATCAGCAAATCCCCTGCCGCCGCTGCCGAAAGGCCAAGGTTCAGCACTTTCGGTTTATTATTCATAGTAAACCAGGCATAAGTTGCGGTAGATAAAACCGCCAGATACAGCAAACACATCAACAGCCTTGCCTTTAAGCCCTGTTTCCCATCCCCGTCTTCTGACATTCTGTCTTCCTTCTTAAGTTGCTCTTTTTGGGATTGTTCCTTTGGGGATTGTTCGTTTTTTGCTTCTTCCTTTTTTACTGCCTCTTTCTTCGCCTGTCCTGTTTTGGCTTGTTCTTCTTTTGCCCGTTCCTTCTTTTTATCCACTGCCCTTTTTTCCCGCTTCTCCATTTGCCTTCCTCCATCCGTTTCCTAATAGGTAAAACTCATGGCAAGTTCTATCTCTCCGCCGATAATCGCATCCACACATTCCGGGTCTTCCCCTTCCAGCCAGATAACCACTGTAAATTTATCCATCCCATCATGTTCAAAATCCGGCCGAAGCCCGGTACATACCGTTTTCTCCGAAGCAAAAGGTACGGTCTTCAACTGATAAATCCCATCCAGACTGTCAAAATCATGATAATCAATAACTTCCTGGGTAATATAGCCCGGATTTCTATTGGAAATCATGGACTGTTGCGCCTCAGGATGCAGCGCATATTCTTGAAAAGGAAATTCAAATTCGGAATACTGACATTCAGGATGCCCTTCTTTATTTGCCTTCGCAAAAATTTCCTGTCTGCCGTTGTGGAAAAGCATAATCCATGCCGCCTCTTCCACACCTTGTGTTTTATTCCTTATAAATAAGGTATACCGGTAATCTTTTGTTTCTCCTGTCAAATTTTTCACATAAAATGTATATGCGAACACATCTGCGCTGTGATGTTCTCCATCCACATCCATCACATCTTCATCAATATTATAGATACTGACATTCGTAGCATCCACTAAAGCATCCGCACGCAGGGTAATGAGCCGCTCGTCAAAATTCGGTATCTCGGATAAATAAAAGCCATCCCTGGCCATCTTCCTGTCTACCTTCACCACAAATTCCCCCGAATTGGTATAAAATGCAGCCATAATAAATGCCACCGACAAAATAAACAAAATTATGGCAATTGTCTGCTTCGCCGCATGGACACGAAACAGACTCCGGAATACGCTGATTCCCCCCATATACCAATGTTTAAACCTGTTTAGCAAATCCACCCGGCTAAGCAGAGAACGCTTTATTTTCCCTTCCTTTCCCTTTTTGTCAAGAAAACGTTTTCCTTTTCTCATACAAATCCTCCTGCCTTCTTATTATGGCGGACTCTTTCTCTTCTGCAAAACCATATCTTTAAAATCTGTCGACGCATTTTTTAAATATCCCCACTAATTCCGGCTGAAACTGCCCGCCCGCTTCTTCCTCTATAATCCGGACGGCTTCTTCCCTTGTTGTCTGTTTCTTCTTATATGGCTTCCAGCTTACGATTCCGTCATAAGTGTCTGCAATTGCACATATCCTTGCCCCAATCGGAATCTCTTCTCCTTTTTTCCCTTCCGGATAGCCATCCCCGTCAAACCTTTCATGATGATATACCGCAATGCCCCGCCATTGTTCCATAATTTTATCCGGAAAAGGCTGGATATAAATACCATCCATTGCTCTGCGCGCATTTACCGTATGATCTTTAATAATCTGTATTTCCTCTTCACTTAGCCCACCAACCTTATTGAGGATTGCAAATGGTATAAAATGTCTGCCAATATCATGCAGTGCAAATATTTCTTCACTGTAACGCCCGAAATCTTCCCCCATCTCTTCCCTAACATCCCCGATGCCCTTTTCCGCCATATACCGGTAAAGAATATCCGCATACCTCCCTACCCGTTTCATATGCATACGGACATTCCTTGGCAATGTGCTGCACAATGCTTGAATTGTAGGAAAACATCCAATGCTTGAACTTTTCATCCGGCTTCTATCATTTACTATCAAACGGTTCTCCATCCTTGTCACGTTATACTGCATTTTTTCCACTGCCAAAAGCCGAACGTTTCATTTCGGCTCGTCCATTCGAGTAAAGTCACATGCAGCATAATTTTAAATTTTTATGTCATATTTTATTTATTATAATATATTTTAGACAGTGCATTGTCAACAAAATTTTTCTAATTATTGTATAATTCTACCTTATTTTATCAGTTTATTTTTATTTATTAGGTAAATTTTACTACTCCAGCCAAAATTGGATATTCATGCCTTTCCTATAACAGAATCATGGCAAATCGTATTACCTATGTATACCAGTACAGGATAAACCCTCTGCTTTTTCTGCCATAAACAATTTTTTATATGAAACTCTTTTGGCAGGAAAACGGTCTAACATTATAGGACACATGAAAGGGGTGAAAATATTGCACATTTTTTTTAATAAAAGAGAAAAAGAAAAGAGAGATATCATTGAGCAAACCATACTGGAAAAATATAATCAATATTATCGGGTTGCCTACAGTTATACCCACAATGACGCGGATGCCTGCGACATCGTGCAAAATGGGGCATATAGAGCCTTGCGTGGAAGCAGTTCATTACGAAAAACCGAATATGCATCCACATGGGTATACCGCATTATGCTGAATGAGTGCTTCCGCCATATGAAACGGCCGCAAAACCTTTCCTATGAATATATTAAGGATGCAATGAAAAGGGAGCCGTTTTATATGGAAGACAAGAGCGAAAATCTTGACATCCGGCGGGCACTGGATTCCCTGTCCGAACAGGATAAAGCAGTTATTGTACTTCGTTTTTTTGAAGACATGAAACTTGAGGAAATTGCGGATATCCTTGGGGAAAATCTTAGTACCATTAAAAGCAGGCTATATCGCAGCATTAAAAAGCTCCGCAGCGTTCTTGATGAAAATACGTGAATAAAAAATGATAATGGAGGATGAATATGAATGATAAAGTATATGAAACAGACGAACAAATTGTTTTGCTGGAAAAAAAATTACAGGGATTAAAAAAAGAATATCATAAACATGAGATGACATACGAACAGACAAAACAACTGCATCAAAAAATAAAGGATGCGAAGCAAATAGATTCTAAAAAGCAAAAACAAACAGGAAATATAAGGTTTGTGGCTGTCTCCACTGCCGCAGTGATTGGCATTTTCATTATATTGCCCAACACATCGGGCATAATTGCACATGCAATGGAGCAGATACCAATCATCGGAGAACTGGTGAAAGTGGTTACATTCCGCGATTATGAGTATGAGACAGACCGGAATATGGCGGATATTGAGGTTCCGGAAATAAAGCCGGAGCCACAGGCTGGGCACGACACTCTACAGGAAAACCTAAACCGCACGACAGCGGAAATCAATGCTGAAATTCAGGCAATTACAGACAACCTGATAAAAGAATTTGAAGCAAACTTGAAAAATGAATGGGGCTATCAGGATATTGTTGTGAAAAGTGAGGTGATTACGACAACACCTGAATATTTTACCTTGAAACTAATCTGTTATCAAGGCGCCGGCAGCGGATATGAATGGAATTATTTTTACACAATTGATCTTCATACAGGTGAGCGGTTAAAATTAAAAGATATTTTCAAAGAAGGGGCAGACTATATTACGCCAATCAGCGAAAACATCAAACTCCAGATGAAAGAACAGATGGATGCCGACGAAAATGTTTATTACTGGCTGAATGATGAGATAGAAGAGTGGAATTTTAAGGCAATTACAGATGAGACATCTTTCTACCTAAATGAGCAGGGCAATGTAGTTATCGGTTTTAATGAGGGTGATGTGGCGCCGATGTATATGGGAACTGTAGAATTTGAGATACCGGCAGAGATCCTGGATGGGATTCGGAAATGAATTATGTGGTATACCCCCATAACGGAAACGGCAGCATAGGGCAAAAAAATATTCTCCGGGAAAAGCCGGGCCAAGACTTGACTTTTCCCCAATTCCCTGTATAATAGAGTTTTGGAAAATCCCATAAAGTCAAGGTTTTTCCGAATATACAACGTCAGTTCGAGACCTTCCTGACGGACAGGGCCATTGGTGGTTCTGTTAAACAAAACTAAAGGAGAAAAAAATATGAAAAATCAATCTTATGGTAAGGCCATTCCTACAAAGACAGTTTGGTCTTATTCTGTAACTACTATTGTCCAGGCAGCCATGATTGCTGCGCTCTATGTTGTGCTTACTTTTATAGCTAATGCCCTTGGGCTCGCCAACTATGCTATACAAGTCCGTTTTTCCGAAGCACTTACCATTCTTCCTTATTTTA
>Ga0224740_10481_pt1 | contig 11184 bp, 8 predicted proteins | sample LIM_E_Water_Bulk_FD_161634 | JGI IMG/M metagenome (GOLD analysis project Ga0224740, IMG submission 161634) | Enriched cells from gastrointestinal tract of the lab mouse from Pacific Northwest National Laboratory (PNNL), Richland, Washington... | ecosystem: Host-associated > Mammals > Digestive...
ATCCCGGGGGGTCTGTCTCTGCCGCTCCAGGGCCCGTTTCAGCACATGTTTCAGCTTTCCCTCATCCACAGGCTTTACCAGGTAGTGGAAAGCCTCCACATCGTAGGCGTCAAACACATAGTCCCGGCTGGAGGAGAAAAACACCAGCACCTTGTCAAAGGCCAGACTGCGGCACCGCCTTGCCGTCTCCATGCCGTCCATTCCCTCCATGAGAATGTCCAGAAAAATAATGTCAAACCGCCCCAGGGATTTTAAAAGCTCCCCGCCGCTTTGAAACTGTTCGATGCAGAAGGCAGCGCCCAGCTCCTCCATGATGGTTCTGATCTGGGCCGAAATCGTCACGCAGTCCAGAAGTTCATCGTCACAAACCGCAATAGATATCATGGTCTTTTCTCCCCTCTAAATTTGCCTTCCCTGTGAAGAACCGCCGTCCCGTCCCGTTTCCGCCCTTCCCTCCCCAGACAGAAATCCGGCGATTATCTCCACATTCTCCCAAATCGCCTTCGTCCCGTCCACCTTTATGACAACACAGCCCAGGGAATCCGCCCACTCCTCACTGTCCCCGGCCTTTCTTTGCTCCACCATCCAAAAAAAACGCTGCTCCCTCTCATACAGATCCCCGCCGGGAAGCATCCTCTCCCCAAACTTCTGAAAGGAGCGGTCCCGCACCCTCTGCCTCCTTATATCCTCCGGAATCCGGATCACCACCGCAAGTTCGCAGGCGGACAGGATCTCACTTCCGTAATCCCCCTTCACCGCCGCAAGGACAAACCGCCCATGGCCTCTGATCTCCTCTGCCAGAAGCCTTTTTGCCTCCTCCTTTGACCTGGGGGAATCGTACACATAGTCCCCGCCGGTCTTTGGAAAAAACAGATCCTCATTGTCAATAAAATGATACCCCAGCCGTTTCGCCAAAGCCTTCCCAAGGGTGCTCTTCCCGCTGCCGTTGCATCCGCATACAAGGATACCTTGGCCTGTTATATTTTTACCTGTCATTTCTTCTCCTGTTATTTTTCCTCCGGTCACTTCTCCACCCACCCTTCCCATGCATCTGCCGCTTTTTTGGGGGAATCGGATTCCTAATTCAGGTAAACCGGGAACTTTAAGTTTGTCCTATTGATATATAATTGAATGAGCAATGGGCGGGGGAGTCGTGGAGCCGGGGAGGGAAGGCGGGCTGTGTGCCGTTCGGGACATCTCTCCTTCTCTGACTGGCTCTGCGACACCCTTCGCCCCCTTTGCTCACTCAATTATATCGCCGAAATCGTTCTTAAACTCCTAAAACATACTCAACTGCTCATAATCGCATCTTCGCCCCAGCAGACAGGGCGGTTTCTCAAGTATCTCCTCCGTCCTCCCGCCGTCAAAGATCCACGGCCCAAGATCCCCCTTTTCCAGGATCAAAGGCATCCGGTCATGGACCGGGCTCATGGAGGCGTTGGCCCCTGTGGTCAGGATCACAAAACGTTCCCCGTCCTCATACTGCCGGCTGATTCCCGCCATAAACAGGACCGTGCTGTCCGTCCGGTAAAACGCGTTCTTCTCCCTGCTCACATTCCACTCATAAAACCAGGCCGCAGGAACCGCAACGCGGTCATGGCAAAGACTGTCCCGAAAGAGAGGCTTTTCCATAACCGTCTCCCTCCTGGCAAGGAAGATCACCTGCTTTTCCCGGGATTCTCTCTCCTGATACGGCTCCCCACAACGCCGATTCTTTCGAAACGGCTCGCTCAAAAATCCCCACCGGGCCCACTTACAGCGCAGGCTGCCTCCTTTTCCCGCCAGGACGGGGGCTCTGTCCGTAGGACAGATCTCCCCCGGAGAGATTCCCATGGCCCATGGCCCGCGCCGAATCTCGTCCGCCAGCCCGGCTGCCTTCTCAATCTCCCGGGCCGTCTCCTCATTTATATAGTATCTGCCGCACATGGCTCCCTCCTGAAAAAGTTTCCTCTATCTTACTACTTCTCTCCCGTTTTCTCAACCACTGTGGCGCAAATATATGGTTTAAGGCAGTGAAAAAGCCACTGTTCATCCGTTACGAGGCACATAACGGAAGCGAAAAAGGACCGGCGCGATTTTGTCCCCAGACAAAACCAGCCGGTCCTTAAAACTCTACACCATCTGCTCCCCGTAGGTCTCCATACAGGCCTTCGCCTCCTCCAAAGAAAGGCCGGCCTTTTTCTTCAGCCTGTTTAAGATAACCTCATCTTCCAGCCCATCCTCACGGCCTAACTCAATGATCATCCGAATCTGTCCCTGGCGTATCAGCTTTTCGGATTCCGTCTCAATAACCCTTCCGCCCATAATCTTCACCAGCCTTTCCTCATTTTCATTTCCGTTCGTAATATGGGTAATGATCGTGTTCACAAATCCCATAAGGTCGATCAGCTCCCCATCCGTCAGCTCGCCTTCGCCATGAAGGCGCACCATCTCATCCCGAAAATACTCCAGATCCTCCACAGCGCCGTCTATAGGAGCCTTCGACGTCAGCTGCGCTTCATACCTGGCGATATAAAAGGGAATATAGACAAACAGCCTCTTTTCCACAATGGTTTCCCTTGTAAACCGCTCCAGGATCACGTTGTCCGCCCCATAGTCCACCTGCTGTCCGTCGGGAAACGTAAAGGTAATGATCGTCCTGTCCGGCGTCCTGTCAGTCTTCTTTACATAGATCACGGAAAATCTTGGCATAGGGATCGTGGCATGGCCAATATCCCAGACCGCAAACTGCCTGCCCACGATAAACGCGTACTCCGCGATCCGGATGGCCATGGAGCCGTCGTCATAGCTCTGGCTCTCCAGAAGATAGACCTCATCCCCGATCCTGATGAGGAAATCAGAGATCTGCTCCTCGATCTCCTTGCTCCCGTCCGCCGTCTCACGCTCTGTCAGATACCCCTCTGACGGCAACACATCCACCCTGACATCCATGGAGTAATCCTTCCCGAAAATATGGTTAATCACAGAGATAAACAGCCGTTTGTGCTTGCTCTTCATGGTCTTAAAAACATTGTCGTAATCGTGTGTCTTCTTTTGCATCTTCGTCCTTTCACAGATGCGCGCTCTCCAAAATAAATCCTGCCTTCATTATATACGGATTTCCGGCTCTTGACAACTTATATTTCTTTTTAGGCCTGCACTTAACCCGGACTACACCATTTCCCCCAAACGTATACTTTTACACTTCAGGCATTCCTCGTAAATTGAAACATTCCCTAAAAAACGATATAGTATGTGGTGGTCAATGATATCGGCGTATCGGAGAACGGCACAAAATTTGCGGACATGGTTGTGGAAGAAATCCGGGCCATGGGAAAACGGGCGGTACCCAATTACGGCAGCGTGGGCTCCATGGAGGGAGGAGCCGCCATCATTAAAACCTGCGTGGGCTATTTCGGGAAGATTGACGTTTTAGTAACCTAAAAGTCGTAAAATATATACTCAAAACATCAACCGATAGCCACCCCAAGTTTTTGTAAATAAAGTTCATCGCGTGAGGTGATCTCCGTAGTCCATCTGCGGTTCCTGAGCTTTGCCGATATCTCAACACTTTCCACTGTATCAAACCATTGCAGCTGTAGATATAGAGGGGTATTGCAAAGCCATGACTTCAGCTTGGATTCATTGTTCAGTACCGCTTTGGTATCATGGGCTGCATCGCCGTTTTTCTTGCCCAGGCTTTCTTTGAGTTTCCGGATCTCTTCATTCAGGTACTCATAATAGCACAGGGACACAAACTGGACAAACATTCGGCCGCGGAGGGTGTCGGTATTCCATACCCTTGCCCTGTTACCATCAGCATGCTGTTTTCCGGCTTCAAAAAAGGATTCTATCGTCTCCCTTTTACGGTACTTGCGCAGACATTCAAAAGGTTCTTTTTCCTTATTCGACACAAGAACAAAGTATCCATGGTATTTGTTCGCGTCTGCGATCGCTTTATTATTGGGTTCCACGCTGATTTTGCCGCCCCATTTATGGACGGAAAAGTATTTTTTTACCTTTGCCTGCGATAGATCCGGTAATTCATCAACCGGCGTACCCGATTCAAGCAGGGTCTTGATTTCAAACAGGTCTGCTTCAAACGCGGCTTTATCTGCTGACTGTCTGGAATGGTTAAAATATATGTTGAGATAAATCCTGCGTCTAAAGGTTTCGACATCCCCCTTTTGCGCACCGCTTTTATGGCTGGCATATTTACGTTTCTTCTCAAAATCATGCATGAGGAGAACACAGACCCCATGGGTCGATGGATCAAACGGACATACACTTTTGAAATCGTCAAGCGCTTCACGCTGGTTGTCTATCTCTGGTCTGATCCATTTGACGCTGGTTTTTGCAAGTGTGATGAAATCAAACCCTGCAAGGAGCAGCTCCGCGAAGTTCTGCTCGGAATAATAACCATTGTCGGTAATAATCTCCGCCTTATGCACACCCAGTGCTGAAAGCTGGTTTATTGCGTTTGTAATAGATGTAACATCCGGAAGATTGCCGGGCTGTTTTGCAAAAGCAACCGGCTGCCTGTTCTCTATGGAATAAAGTGTCAGCAGCTTTATTGTTTTCAGTCCGTTATGTGCCTTGTTAAATCCATATCTGGCTTCATTCTGGTTCTCGGAATAAGTAGATATGGTAGAAGAGTCATAAGCGAGCGCGTCATCGGCAGAAAGTAACGCGCAACGGTGCTTGAAAAAACTCTGCTGCAGACTTTCATCGGTTCCCAGCTGCACAAAAAGGTTGTGGTACACATCCTCAGTGATCCCATCCTCATAGGGAAGGGGATGGTTATACTGCCATGTCAGGATGCCCGGGAGGGACTGCCCGTTAGTAGCAAGGAGGTACCTGGCCAGGGATATGACCTTCTGTGCGGTAGCCATATCGGTGGAAGAGTATATAGCATGATCAATCCCCGATGTGGAGCCTATATGATCGATGATATCCATCATCCCGACGTGGTCTCTTTTCGCTGTTACAAATTCCGGTTTTGTATCCGGAATAAAGTTTTTACCCCGTTTTGGCCTGGTAGGCACCGGAATTTGAGAGCTTTTTGGAATTTTGGCAATCAGTTTTGAGCTGAGCACTTTCGTGTATTTTTTTTCGGGATCATATATCGTTCTGCGCTCAAGAATGTAGGTATCTCCATTCTTCTGGGACTTTTTAATAACGGATGTCTTGATCTGTCCGGATGGTTTTGCTGGCATAATGCGCTCCTTTTATTTGAGTATATAATTATTATAATATATACTCAAATAAAAAGCAATATCAAAATGACAAGATATCCGACAAAATCAGTGGTTTAGGCTTATACTGGTCCATAGTGTATCCGCATAAAATATGTTTTGAGTGACTATTTCACGACTTTAGGTTTAGTAAACAATGCGGGCAACCACATTATGGGAAGTATCCTTGACGGCACGGAGGAATCTCCGGAGAGCATGTACGCCATCCACATGAAAGTTTCTCAAAGGTCACCAGAACATGTGGCGGCTATTGCGGCCTACCTTGGCTCTGACAAGGCCATCCGCAAAAAAGTCACCCGCAACCATGTTCTCCCCGTGCTCTACCCAGAAATCAATCATGTCATCAGTAAGCTTTACCAGCCGTCTGGCCTCCCGGTCCGGAAGGTTGCCACCGTAGACACGTCTCCACTTTTCAGAATATTGGAGAAAAATTCCATAGAGCAGGCGGGGCTAGTACATCGTTGCATTAATTCACGAGTAACTAGCACTCGCTATTTCCGCAAGGCAGTACCAGCTTCCTTAGGACAATGGCAATTACCGGGCTTCGATCTCCTGTGCCGCGCTCTCACCGGCAATACGTCCCATATTGACCGCGATCTGAATGGCGCAGCTTCCGCACACATACTCGTCAAAGAAGCAGTTTCCAAAGGCAATCTCCCCCACAGCATACAGGTTGGGAACCACTTGATCCTGTGTTGTCACCACCTGACAGTTCTCATTTACCTCCAGACCGGCCATGGTAAACAGCAAAAGGGGATAAACGGTCTGGGCGTAGAATGGCCCCTGGCTTACATCATATTTAGGGCACACGCCCAATGCCCTGTCCAGCGGGGCGGGATCCGCCTCATACTCACTGTGAAATTCCTCCTGGGACGCCGTCAGGGCTTCTGCCGGAACATCGATGAGGGCCGCCAGCTCCTCCAGGGTGTCCGCCTTGTATGCGGCGCCTGAGGCTGCGTCTTTTTCCAGGTACTCCGCAAAGGGATTACTGCCGTCCACAATGCCCCAGGCAAAATTGTCCTTCTGGGCGTTAATGGCCCTGGCTCTGCGGTAATACGTGGCGTCCCTCCTGTGTAAACCGCCGTCCGTCCTTGTCAACCATAAGGGAAAAAACCATAACCGACACGCCGGAGGATGAACTGCGCCCCCGCTCCGGCCCGGTCTCCGCAACGGAACCGTAGCCTACAAGATTGGGGGGCGAGGGGCTCTGTCAGCGCCACAAAATCCCCCGTATTTCCCGGACAGGCCAACATTCCCATACCTGCCGCCTCCGGGGCATAGGCCTTCACCAGTTCCGGGTTTGCCTCCATGCCTCCGCAGGCAAGAATGACCTTCTTCACTTTCACCGTATACGTCTTTTGGGGATCCTCCACCTTCACCCCTGCCACGGCGCCGTTTTCAATCACAAGCTCCGTGACTTTGGAGTTGGTCCTCGCTTCGGCTTTGCACTCTTTAGCGTAAGAAGTAAGCCACTGGCTGTAAAGCTCTCCCGCATCGCTGTTAAAAGAAAGCAGGCCTCTTCCCTCTTCGCCCCAATCTCCCCACACTGCCGCGTAGGCCAGGTCTGACCAGAAGTTGTCGGGGAAGGGCAGGTCGGCGTCCATAAAGGTGTCAAAGGTATCTCCCGTGACCTGTCCAATCTTTGTAACCAGCTCTTCGTTGATCCACAGAAAATGCTGGTGGAGCCGCCGGTCCAGGAAATCCTCTCCACCACCAGCACGGAATCTGCGCCTCCCATCTTTGCATAGGCCGCAGCTGTCAGGCCGGAACCTCCGCCTCCCACCACCACAATATCATAACTTTCCTTCGGTTCTGGCAGTCTTCGGAAGTCGTACCGGTGTAGATGCCTGGCGCAAAGGCCTCCTGCCCTTTTTCCCCGGCCTCTCCCACTCCTTTATTCTCTGTTCCAGTCTCTGTTGCCGTCTGGCCGCTGTTTCCGTTTGTCCCAGAAGAACAGCCTGCCGCGCCAAGACAATCAACCGTTTTTCTGAAATGTCCTGTTTACAACTTATTTTTAAAAATTGTCTCATGAACCTTCGAAGGGGGGTATGGACCGGGGATTCTTTTTAATAAAATAAGGATTTCATCCGTTCCTCATATGTCTCCATACACATCTTGGCCTCCTTTAGGGACAGGCCACCCTTATTCTTTAGCCTGTTTAAGATAACCTCATCGTTCAGACCATCCTCCCGCCCTAACTCAATGATTGTGTGGATCTGTCCTTGCTGAATTCCCTGTTGCATCCCCTTCCGTATCAGCTTTTCGGATTCCGTCTCAATAACCTTTCCACCCATAATCTTCACCATCCTCTCCTCATTCTCATTTCCGTTCGTAATATTAATAATGTCCATGTTCACAATAAATTATGTTACTGTTCACGGCCTGGTTGTTCACCACGCTGAACAACCAGGAGGATGCACGTAATGGCCGGAATCTGGGCCGCCCCATCACCGCAGGTGATTCAAAATGGCGGCCCAGGTTACTATTCACAGCCACACCGTGAATAGTAACTAAATTATATCCTTGAGCTTACGATCACAGAATAACAGATTGAAAACCGCCCAAAAACGTGGTAAAATATCACGAAAAAGCCGCCAAAACGAAAGGATGATACCCTATATGAACCACCGAAAATCCATCCATCTTCTTAAAGCTATCTATGTATGCCCAGCTGTTATCTTTTTTATATGGTTTGTACGTAACGCTTCCTCCATCGCCTCCAGACACCTGGATCAGCAGATCACCTACCCCGCTCTTTTTCTGATTCTTGGACTGGCTTTGCTATTGCTGCATTTCTGTCTGAAAAATGTCCGTCAACAGGCGGGAACCTGGTATATGATTCCCGCAGTCTACATACTGTCTGGTCTCATTGCCCTGTTTATCGGGTACATGACACCATGCTGTTAAACGCGGCTAACTCCTTTTCTCCTCCGAACGATCATCCCTCGGAAATAGATCTCAGCAATCTATTTCATCTTATCCGTCATCATTCTCCTCCTTGAATTAAAATGAAAGAGCCGATGACATAAAACCGCATAGTAATCTTCTGGCCGGATGCATAACAGTTCAAAAGTTATCTGAACTGCTACTTGTTTTGGACTCAAAGCTCCCCATGCCTCCAAAAGATTGAGTAATTCCCATTCTTCTCACATAATCAATCCAAGCATAGATATCTTCCATATCATATAAATACTGATTATCTTCTGACTTTGCTTTTTTCAATGCAACTGTCATCAATGCATATTCATTTTCCAAAGAAGTGTCAAACACCCCTTGGTCATCTGTATTCAATGAAACCTGCAACGACATATTTACCTCTGTTCTTTTTAATTTTCTGCCATTAAAACGAATAATAGGATGTTCCTCATATTTTTTGATTGTTCCTATCAAATAATTTGAGGATGGATTCGTTTCAATCCCTATCCCCTCGTCCACCAGCCTTTGAATCATTTTATCTTGAACTATGCTCACGATCTCTGCATAACCACATGGAATTTTAAATACCACTCTTTTCGCCCCTTCTTCTCTTACATGTCTGTCATAATGATACATTTTATACAAATTTTTATATTTTTCTGTCCTTCTTATTGTATCTGAAACTTTTTCGTTAAACTCGTAGCGAGACATCTTTCTTAATGGTACAACGTTCAATCTTCGTTTAAATTCTATGTCACTTAGTAAATAATTGCATGGATTATCTCCTCTCAATCTCCAACTATTATAATAGTCCCAATAATTCATTTCATTATATCCCAGACACTCCAGATATATCTCATTAAATAGTTCATAGAATTTATTTTCAAGCAAACTTTCTAATTTTCCTTCTAATGGGCATCCATACTCTTTTATCTTTGCCAATAGCCATGTAATATTATCCAATAAATCCTGTTTTGGTAGCACCAATATATTATTTTTAAACTGATAGTAATCAGCAGGATTGATTCCTAACGCCAGCGCATGTCCTATTCTACACCCTCTATATAATCCACAAAAAAGCATTACCTCTTCAATAGCCCTTAATCCGTCAACAATATCAAGAAAGTCTTCACCCGCATGATATGTAGCCATTAAATGAAAGTCCCCATTTTCTCTCATAGGTATAGAATAGTCTAACAAATACCTGTAAAACTGCGCAAACACTTCAGGTCTGCATCCAATCTCGTTAGCGCAGGCATCGATTCCTCTTATAAAGTGGTTTACTTCTCCCCCCTTTTCAAAAAGCGCAACAATCGCATTCGCATATTTTTCTGTCTTCTTTCGTACAATAGCGTTCTTCGGCATAAATGGCCTATATGTTTCTTCCTTCTGTTTTGGAAAATGCAATACAAAAAACAATCTTTCCCGTATGCGATCCTCGCCTACATCTCTAAGTTTCTTACTAATTTTTTTTGACAGGCTTCTGGAGTTTACAGTTGGACAGATTCTTGCTTCTAACGAAACAATATTTTGCTCAAAAAAGGAAGCATTTATTGCTAAACGTGTAAGTTCATATTCATATTCCTTTTTCCCTTCAACAAAATATTCCTTCCTAATCTCATACTCCCCAAAATTAGAAAAACCCACTTTACGATTCACCTGAATCAATTCACTTCGAAAATAAGTTCTTATAACTAGGTAACGATAAAATATATTCTTATCATATTCTGTAAAAAAAGACTCCTTTGTTTCCAAAGTTCTTTTAAAGCATCTGTACAAAAATCTCCTTTCCCCGGATAACAAACGACTGGCGTTGTTATTTTCACAATACGAATCCTTTTCTATGGCATAATCTAAAATCTTACTCTGCTCGGTCATTGCGCCATATAATACTCTTGCAATATCTATAGAATCCTGTACTTGTGGAAGCATCTCATATATCGAGATTCCTCCCACCTCAATATCAAACAAAATCTTCTTTAATTGCTCTAACAAATACGCGTCATGATGTATTACACAAAAAAGATAAATTCGATATAGTGCCGCTTTCTGGCACATTTCATAAAACTTTCTTTTGTCTATATCGATTCCATAACCATATTGAATCATATACTCAAACTTTGAAAAATCTTTACCACGATTTTCAATATGATTCATCAAGCAGATCCAGTTTAACTCAAAGATTTTGGTTGAGCCGTTCAGATGAAAATGATTCTCCGCAACGCCCCTCTTCAATATATTATTTAAGCGAACATCATCACTACTGATAATCGGCTGCCACGCAAAAAATGATGTTTCTCTCCCTTTTCTCAAATCTTCTCTTGCCAAAAATGAACAGGTAAAAAGGTCTTGTCCTAACTGAAACGAAATTTCTCTCCACCGCAGCATTTCTCCTAATCTGCATTTTATTTTTTGTGATTGGATGATCAACATTCTAGATGCCATTTCGGATATCAGATAAAATACACTTTTCGTATTATTCAGATCATTCCACATATCTTTATCTAACAAATAATAATTATTGACATGCTCATCTTTTGAATAATTCTGAAAGATCTGTTTTGAATACTCCAAATATATTTTCTGATTCACCTGGTCAAAACCATGATAATCTTTCCCCTTAGCTTTCATCGGCTGAATCAGTTGAAATGGTATCGCCCTAAACAAAATCTCCAAATTACCGCACTCAATATCCATGTCCTATCTCCTACTGTATTTCATTTTTTATTTCCGCTATCGCCTTATAAAGATCATATTGTAAATCAGTAAGAGCACTTTCTGGATTGTTCAAATATTGGTCAACAATTTCAGAATATAATTTTATAATCGAATTAGGTTCAAAACCTGTTGGCATACGTTTCTCTTTAAATGTATATTTTTGAATCGCATTCGCTATATTTTCCAACAAGTCTTTTATATACTTTACATTTTTATTTTTCTGTTGTATTGTCCCAGGTATTTTTCTTATGTTTCCTGAATAATCTTCCACAGCTATTGCGGAAACCTTCTGGGCAAATCTTTGCTTCAGTTCCTG
>Ga0224740_10486_pt1 | contig 11130 bp, 9 predicted proteins | sample LIM_E_Water_Bulk_FD_161634 | JGI IMG/M metagenome (GOLD analysis project Ga0224740, IMG submission 161634) | Enriched cells from gastrointestinal tract of the lab mouse from Pacific Northwest National Laboratory (PNNL), Richland, Washington... | ecosystem: Host-associated > Mammals > Digestive...
CAATCTGGCGGATGGACTCGTAAAACGCGGTGTACAAATCTTGGGAACAAGTTTAGAAGATATTGATCGTGCAGAAGACCGTCATGCATTTGAAGCCATGCTCAAACAATTGGAAATACCGCAGCCGTTAGGTGAAACTGCATTTGAAATTGAAGAAGCCCTTCAAATCGCCAAACGTATTGGCTATCCGGTACTTGTGCGTCCTTCTTATGTATTGGGTGGACGTGCCATGGAAATCGTACATAATGATGATGATCTTTGTATCTATATGGCAACAGCGGTTCAGGAAATCTCACACGATGCACCGATCCTTGTCGATAAATACATCGTTGGAAAAGAAGTGGAAATTGATGCCATTTGTGATGGTGAAAACGTTTTGATTCCCGGTATTATGGAACATATCGAACGTGCCGGTGTGCACTCCGGAGACTCTATATCGGTATATCCGGCTCCAACAATTTCTAAGAAGATAAAAGAAACAATCATCGAGTACACAAAACGCATTGGCAAAGGATTTCATTTCAAAGGACTTTTCAATATTCAATTCATTGTGGATAAAGATGAACAAGTCTATGTGCTTGAAGTCAATCCTCGCTCGTCGAGAACCGTGCCGTTTTTAAGTAAAATCACCAATGTTCCAATGTCGTATGTCGCAACACGCTGTGTGTTGGGAGAAACTTTAGAAGATCAGGGATATACAGAAATCATTCACCCGGAAACAAAACGCACGTTTGTAAAAGCGCCTGTGTTCTCTTTTGCCAAACTGCGCAGTGTGGATACGACACTGGGACCGGAAATGAAATCTACAGGAGAAGCGCTGGGACAAGATGTGACATTGGAAAAAGCGCTTTACAAAGCATTGTTGGCCAGTGGCGTTAAAGTGCCGGATCGTGGCAATGTGCTGATGACAATCGCCGATGAAGATAAAGAAGAAGCGCTGGATATCGCCAAAAGATTTTATAATTGCGGATATGGAATAATCTGTAGATACGGTTTCCGGATTGTTATTGATAACAATGGCCTCATAACCACATTCATGCAAAGTCTTGACACAATGTACGGTCGCATAATCAAATTCCACACCTTGACCGATGCGAATCGGGCCAGATCCCAAAACGATGATTTTTTTGCGGTCGGAGCGTACGCTTTCGTTTTCCTGTTCATATGTGGAATAAAGATATGGCGTATTGGATACGTATTCTCCGGCACATGTATCCACCATTTTATATACAGGCAAGATATTATGTTTTTTGCGCAAGTCAAATAGCTCTTGTTCCTGCATGTTCCAAACACGTGACAAATAAGCGTCCGAAAATCCCATTTTCTTTGCTTTGATGAGATGGGTCACATCCTTTGGATGTGCCTTGCATTCTTTTTCAAATGCAACGATGTTGTTAAATCGTTGGAGAAAATACAAATCCATCTGTGTAATGTCGTGGATTCTGTTTGGATCCGCATTTCTTCTTAACAAAGCGCAGATGACATAAAGACGTTCATCATCTTGTTTTTCTAGTTTTGCCCACAATGCTTCATCGCTCAATGCTTCGATATCTGCTTTTTCCAAATGATCAATTTTCATTTCCAGTGAGCGGATTGCCTTGAGAATCGCTTCATCAAAAGTACGGCCAATTGACATGACTTCTCCGGTTGCCTTCATTTGTGTGCCCAAAGAGCGATCTGCCTTAGGAAATTTGTCAAATGGGAAACGTGGTAATTTTGCGACCACATAATCAATGGTAGGTTCAGCGCATGCATAGCTTGTTTTTGTGACCGGATTGATGATTTCATCCAATGTGAGTCCGACAGCGACTTTTGCGGCCAGTTTGGCAATCGGGTAACCGGTTGCTTTGGATGCGAGCGCACTGGAGCGTGACACACGTGGATTGACTTCGATAACATAATAATGGAAAGATTGAGGATCTAATGCCAATTGTACGTTACATCCACCACATATTTTAAGGGCACGAATGATTTTCAATGCGGAAGCACGCATAATGCCGCATTCACGATCCGTCAGCGTCTGCGTTGGCGCAACGACGATTGAGTCACCGGTATGGATACCTACCGGATCTACATTTTCCATATTGCATACAACGATCGCATTGTCACTGTTATCACGCATGACTTCATATTCAATCTCTTTGTATCCGGCAATACTTTGCTCAATCAAGCACTGATGAACCGGAGATATTTTCAATCCATTGTCACAGATCATTCTCAACTCATCTTCATTATTTGCAAAGCCGCCACCGGTACCACCCAAAGTAAAAGCGGGACGCACTACAAGAGGATAACCGTTGGATTGTGCAAACGCAATGGCTTCTTCGATCGTATGTACGATCACACTTTCTGGAACCGGTTCATTGATTTCATACATGAGTTCTCGGAATTTATCACGATCCTCTGCTTTTTCAATCGCATCAAGCGCCGTTCCCAAAACTTCCACGTGGTATTCATCAAGAATACCGCTGTTGGCCAATTCCACGACCAGATTCAAACCGGTTTGTCCGCCTAGTGATCCAAGAATCGCATCAGGACGCTCCTTATAAATAATACGGCTGGCAAATTCCAAGGTCAATGGTTCAATATAAACACGATCCGCAATGACACTGTCTGTCATGATTGTCGCAGGATTGGAATTAATGAGGATGACTTCATATCCTTCTTCACGTAACGAAGTACATGCCTGTGTTCCGGCATAATCAAATTCGGCCGCCTGCCCGATGACGATGGGACCGGATCCGATCACCATGATTTTCTGAATATCTGTACGCTTAGGCATGTTGCTTACCTCCTTTGTCCATCATCTCAATAAATTCATCAAATATATACATCATATCATCGGCTCCGCAAGCCGCTTCCGGGTTGAATTCCACACTAATGATTTTTTTGGTTTCATGTCGTAATCCTTCAATCACATCATCATTTAATGCACGATGTGTTACTTTTAAACCGGTTCCTGAAAGCGATTCTTCCTTAACTGCATATGTATGGTTGGTCGCTGCGAATTCAACCTTGTTTTTTTCCAAACTGCGTATTGGTGTACTATTGCCATGATGGCCAAACTTCATCTTCTCAATATCGGCACCGCAAGCCTTTGCGACAACTTGATGTCCAAGTCCACATCCCAAAATAACCACATGATCCATCAATGCACGTATTGTTTCCACCGTCTCCGTGATCTGATCAGGTGTTCCCGGTCCATTGGAAACGACGACGCCATCACAAGAAAGCGACAAAATCTCTTTCGCTGTCGTGTCGTATGGCATCACGACCAAATCACAGCCGCGCTTATTCAATTCACGTATCAATCCAAATTTCGTCCCTAAGTCAATCATTACGACTTTGCGTCCAAGGGAAGGAATCGGATATGGTTTTTGCGTAGAAACTTTTTGAACACCGTCTTTGGGCAGTTTCGCTTCTTTTAATTGTTTAATCAGATGTTCAACATCCGCATCTATATCTGCCATCACTGCCTTCATCGTTCCATTTTCTCGTAATTTGCGTGTGATTTCTCTAGTATCGATATCTGCAATACCGGGAATCCCTTTTTGTTCCATAAATGCAGACAAGGTCATATGGGAGCGAAAATTACTTGGATATTCACAGAATTCTTTTACGACAAAGCCAAAGATTTGCGGATCCATGCTTTCAAAATCATCACGATTGATACCGCATCCGCCGATTGCCGGATAGGTCATCATCACAATTTGACCATAATAAGATAAATCAGAAATAATTTCCTGATAACCACTCATGCCGGTTTGGAAAATCAATTCGCCGATACGGTATCGATCGGATCCAAACGCTATTCCTTTGTATACGCTGCCATCTTCCAATACGAGTAATCGCTCTTTCATAATAGTTCCTCCTTATATATACATGTTCCATTTACAAATGTCATGATGCAAAAACCATTGCATTCCCATTGGTCAAACGGTGTGTTCTTGCCTTTTGAAACAAACGTATTCTTATCAATGATGCGTTTCGATTCATCAACCATAATCAAGTCTGCCTGATAGCCAATTTCCAGTTTCCCTTTACGGTGCATTTTGAATCGTTTGGCGGGATTGGCGCTCATCCATGTGATCAGCTGTTGTAAGGTCACTTTGCCAGTTAACACGAGATTTGTATAAAGCAGTGGGAATGCAGTTTCCAATGCGACAATGCCAAATGGACTTTTGATCATGCCTTTTGCCTTTTCTTTTTCGCTGTGGGGCGCATGATCATTGGCAATCATATCAATCACGCCTTCCAACAAGCCTTGTAAGAGCGCTTCTTGATCGTCTTTTCCTCTTAACGGTGGATTCATTTTATAGTTTGCGTCATCCTTGACATCCGTTTCATTTAACAACAGATGATGCACACTCACTTCCCCACTGACATCCAGTCCTTTTTGTTTGGCTTCTTTTAACATTTGCACACTTTCTTTTGCGCTCATATGACAAATATGATAATGGGCGTCTGTTTCTTCCACAAGGCGTAGGTCACGCTTGACTTGTTCATATTCACAAGCGCTTGGAATACCAATATAACCAAGTTCTTTATTTCTGATTCCTTCATGCATGCATGCATCTGGTTTACGATAATGCATATCCTCGGTATGCGCAACAACAAGTACATTCTCTTGTTTGCTTTTTATCATCGCTTGACGCATCACTTCGGTGCTTGCGACACCAACACCATCATCACTGAAAGCATGAACGTTCAACTGTTTCAATGCCTGCATATCGACGACTTCTTCGCCTTTTTCTTGCTTGGTGATACACGCATAAGGAATCACATCGATAAACTGTTTTTGTTGTAACGCAGCCATGTAACGTTTCATCGTGTCTACATTATCTGGGGCAGGTGATACATTGGGCATTGCCATAATGGTTGTAAATCCGCCTTTTGCGGCTGCTTTTGTTCCTGAATGTATCGTTTCTTTGTGTTCATATCCTGGCTCTCTTAAATGCACATGTACATCGATAAGACCCGGCAGCACCAATCTTTGTTTCGCATTTATGATGGTTGCGTCGTGTGCTTGTATATCATCACCAATATCCAGAATACCTTCTTTCGAAAACAAAATATCTTTGATCGCTGTTTCATTGTCTTTGATACAGATTTTTGCGTTTTTTATCAATGTTTTCTTCATATGGGTCTCCTTAGAATTCATATTGAAATGCACGCTTCAATACTGCTTTGCGCACCAATACGCCATTGCGCATCTGTTTGAATATACGTGATTGATCGCATTCTACCAAATCCGTATCGATTTCCACATTACGGTTGATTGGAGCCGGATGCAGAATGATCGCATGCTTGTTCATCTTCTCTTTACGCTTTTTTGTTAAACCATATTGGATTAAATAGTCTTCCTTGCTCAAATTCATCGTCGATTCATGACGTTCATGTTGGATTCGTAACATCATAATCGCATCTGCCCACGATATCAGGTCATCAATTTCATATGCATTCGTATCCATCCATTCTTTGGGGCCGCCAAATCTTGTCTTCCCACCCAAAATGTTCATTGCTTCTTGAATAGAATGCGCTACGCGACTATGTTTTATATCTCCAATCACAGCTAGCTTAATGCCTTCAAATGTCTGAAATTCCTGATAGATCGTCAATAAATCCAGCAAACACTGGGTTGGATGGTTGCCTTTTCCATCACCGGCATTGATGATCGGAATTTGGATATCGGCTAATTCCTTGAAGTATTCATCCTGTCGATGGCGTATGACGACAGCGTCAAATCCAATGCTTTCAAATGTTTTGACAGTGTCATACAAACTTTCCCCTTTCTCCACACTGCTTCCCTGCGCGCTGAAATTTTCAACTCGACAATTTAATTGATGTTCAGCACTCGCAAATGAATAATGGGTACGGGTACTTGGCTCAAAAAAAAGATTAGCAATTAATTTCCGTTGTGGAAATTGCCAATCTTTTTGATGAGACGAAAAAGCGATGGCATCTTGTAAAATGCCGAAGATTTCTTCTTTGGATAAATCAGAAATTTTAAGCAGATCTTGTTTCATCCTTTTTGCCTCCTTTTGAAGTTCTTTATAAAAAAGAACCCTATTGTAAAAGGGCCTTGGTTAATTGTTGCTCTATTCACCCTTGACAACCTCTCTGGATCGTCTTAAAGGACCTTTACTGTGAAATATTTTACCATATTCTATGTTTTGCGACAAGTGGTCTTCTGAAATATTTTGGCTTGTTTTGGGTTTAAACCAAAAAAAACACGGAGTGTATCATTTAATGTTTCATATACTTTAATCTTGTTCTTTTTTATATCATTTGACAAAGCGATTGTATAAAACTAATTTGTGTTACAAATGTTCTATTCATTTATTTAAGGATTTGTTATAATGATGCAAAGATTGCGAGGTCACCCATATGGTTCCTATGAAAAAGAAACAAAAAAAATCAACATGGAAAAACATATTTCTGGCTTGGGCAGTTGTCATTCTTTCAGGATTGTCCAAGCAATATTTTCAACAGGAAACAAAACAATAAGTATGCGACTATATTACTGAATGAAATAAATTGAAGAAAATCAGGAAACAAATGTATTCGCCCTTCATAAGATATAGGCAGGAGGGTAAATATGAGCAAATTTCTAGCAGTACTGCATCTTCATAACGAAGATGAAGGAAAATGGCTGCGTAAATTAGACAATGTCACACAGCGTGGTCATCATATTTTCAGTAATTTCACAACCGTTTCAAAAGAAGGTAAAACGTATCAAGTTATGTTTGACGGAGAATTGTACAACGTTGATGAAATCAAACAATCACTGCGCAATAAAGGTGTACAATATGACATCAGCAATGTGGAACAACTCATTGTATCTGCCTACTTGACTTGGGGACATACAATGATGAACCATTTATTGGGTGCTTTTGCATTTATCATTGATGATGGCAAAGAAGTATTTGTCGCAAAAGATCAGATGGGTCTTCGCCCCATCTTCTATGCCCGCAAAAAAAACAAAGGTTTGATCGTTTCCGGTTCCATACAAAACATTTTGGACACAAAAGAAATCAAACCAATTGTCAATCGTAAAGGATTGCGTGAATTATTGGCATTTGGGCCAAGCATCAGTGAAGACAGCACATATTATAAAGACATTTATGCGCTACCTATGGGTCATTACATGATCATCAAAAACAATAATGTACGCATTATTAAATACTATGACCCCATTAGTAAGCCGCACTTTGACAGTTATGAAGACACAAAAGCAAAAATCAAATACTTGGTGAAAGACGCCATTCATCGACAAACAAAAGACTGCAACGCAACTTTTTTATCCGGCGGTTTAGATTCCAGCATATTGGCTGCCGTCATGGCAAAAAAAGATGCCCCGCTTGCCACATATTCATTGGATTATGAAGGTAACGCAGAAAACTTCAAAGGCAATCTCTATCAAGTATCACTAGACGATGCTTACATCCAAAAAATGGTTGAAACAACTAACAGCGACCATACCAAGTATATGATCACCCAGGAAGCATTGGTAGAGCATTTACTGCCGGCTCTTGAAGCGCGTCATGTACCGGGCATGGCAGACGTAGATGCATCTTTGTTGTGGCTGTGTGAACAGGTGAAAAAAGAGCGCAGTGTAATATTAAGCGGTGAATGCAGTGATGAAGTATTTGGCGGCTATCCTTGGTTCTATCGCGAAGAACTGGCCAATTTATCTACTTTCCCATGGCTTCGATCGATTGAGTTACGCAAAGAATTGATCAATAAGCAACTATCTTCGATCGATTTGGACAAATACATTGCCAAACAATACAAAAACACAATGGAACAAATCACTTATCTGGATCAAGACAGCGAAGAAGATCGACGAGCACGAAAACACACGATGTTATGCCTGCATTGGTTCATGCAGACGCTGGTAACACGTCAAGTATGCATGGGAGATCATGCGGATGTAACAATTCGCGCGCCATTTGCGGATGTACGTATTATTGATTATGTCTACAATATCCCATGGGAAATGAAATTTGCCAACGGCGAAGAAAAAGGCATACTGCGAGAAGCATTCGCAGATGAATTACCTGAGGACGTCTGCCATCGCAAGAAAAATCCGTTCCCTAAAACACACAATCCCAAATATACAGAATTGATCAAAGAAAAGCTACGTGCCGCTTATGAAAATCCAAACAGTGTACTGCATACATTGTTCGATGACGATGCGTTGAGCGAACTCATTGAAACTGGCGGCAGTGCCTTCCCACTTCCTTGGTATGGCCAGTTAATGAGCGGACCGCAGTTGTTGGCTTATCTCTATCAAATTCATGCATGGTTTGAAACTGTAAAACCAACGCTTCGATTATAATCATTTAAAGAAAAGTCCTGCATTTTGAAGTGAAAGCGATTATTTGGACAATAGCAAAGAAACTGATTAAGCAGTTACCAAGGATTGATTTCTGAATTGAACAGGAGTCAATCCTTTTAATTTGGTTGTAATTCTCTGTGTATTATAATACTTGATGTACTCTTCCATGGCATTTTCATGATTGATATGTATATTTATTTCCGTAAAACATTTCATTTTTCCATAGAAAATTCTCAATCGGCAAATTATCTAAACAGTTGCCTTTGCGTGACATTGATTGTATAATCCCTTTCTTTGATAGGAATTTGTGATAGCCTTTACTACTTTTACTTTTGCTTCGGTAGCCAGTTCTTCCTTGCTTGAACTACAGCTCGCAATTTTTTTTAAATATTCGTTCTCCGCTTCCAAGTATAGATTCTTATTTTCAAGATATTTAATTTTTTCTTCAAGTGTCATTTCTTCATAGTTCTTTGCCGGCTGATTTGTTTTCATAGTCAAAGGTCTCCCTTGTTTCCTCTCTATTATAACACAGCCGTTTTTCTTATAGGACTTTATCCAAGTATGAAGCATGCCGGCTCTTGACAAACCATATTCGATTGCGGTGGATTTGATAGAATAATTTTCCGACAATACCTTGTTTATCATTTCTTCTTTAAGTGACAATGAATAATATTTATTTTTATCTTTGCGTAAAACATGATTCCCGTGCCTATCTATCAACCTAATTAGGTATTCAATGTTGTCTTTTCCAATATGATATTCTTTTGATAAATTTTGTAAGCTTTTGCCAGCTTTTCTTTTTTTGTAGAGTTGTATTTTTTGTTCTCTTGTTAGCTTTGACATATAAAAATGCACCTCCGTTATTTGTGTCCAAATTTTGGGGTGGCTTTTTCATTTCAAATCGTCTCAACAATCAATTTATTTTTGACAAGATACGCATGCAGTTTTTCTATAATTGCTTCTACAATATCATAAATATAACGTTGTCCATAACCATATTTGATCGACAATTCATCATATTTCATCCCTTCAATGAAGCGGTCATTTAACATTTCACGCTCTGTTTTCTTCAACACTCTGGAATGGATCAAGTTTTGAATATATTCCATATTGATGCAAATTCTGCGTTTTTCATTTTCCAACAATACGATTTCTTGAATCAGTGATGTTTTTTGTATTTCCTCATTGGCATTCAGTCTTTCATATAAACGATACAGTTTATCATTCACTTTTTCTTGGGTTTGCTTCATCGTCTGATAAGCATCCAGTTCATCATATAAGCGTTTAACGGATTCAGTTTTCATAATACGTTTTCATCCTTTCATAGATCTTTCTTGTTATTTTATTGAATTCCAACTGTATGTGCCGTTGGTTTCGATTGATCATAAAGCTTTTAACTTCCGGATTTAAAATGATGGCGCGCTCATAAGCAGATAAACTGCGCAAAATACGATCCAAATAGATATAATTCAGCATACATCTTTGATATTGCAGATCAAACATGACAATCTTTTTTCTGCATTTCTTTTGATATTCTTTTCCTTGGGCACTTGCCAATCGTTTTTCCCAGTCTTGTTTCTGCCGGAAGCTGATATCCATTAACGCTTTATAATAATGATATTTTAATATTTCTGACTTTAAAACACTGTATTCTGATTTCATTCCTTCCCTCCCGACAGTATATGGACAAACACGCCTGTTTTTTCATATATTGTTATCATATCATAACGTATTTGCTTTGTAACTGCTGTCTTATATTCTGATATTTTTCCAAAATTTGTATATTTATTTTTGTTCATTTATAATATTGTAAAAAATGAAATGCATAAATCATAAGGCTGTTTGAAATTATTCTAATTTTCTTTTTATAACTGCGAGTCTTATTATCCTGTTTCGTATATGTAAGCGATATTTTTTCAAACAAATCGCGCATAAAAAAATGTTAAAATAAAAAAGCAACAGGTAGATTTCCCATTACTTTTGTAAAACATTCTTTTCATAATCATCCAATAACGCATCCAATTCTTGATAGGTTGTAATTTTTGACAGCGCATCCTTTAACTGGTGAGAGTGATGCAATCCTTTGACATACCATGCGGCATGTCCACGCATTTCTCGCATGCCCACGGTTTCCCCTTTGTGTTCGCATAAACGTTTGGCGTGTTGTCGAGCCATTTCGAATTTCTCTTCCGCACCGGCCATTGGCTCATATGTGCCGCTATCCAGATACTGTACGATCTGTTTGATCAGCCAAGGATCTCCAAGTACACCACGACCAATCATCACCGCGTCCACACCGGTTTCTGTCAGCATACGCAAAGCATCCTGCGGCGTATGGATATCGCCATTTCCGATTACAGGTATGGTAAGTGCGTCTTTGACAGCTTTGATATAGCTCCAATCGGCGTTTCCCTCATACATTTGAGAACGCGTTCTTCCATGTATGGCGATTGCACCGGCACCTGCTTGTTCCAATTTTTTTGCCAAAGATACGCAGTTGATATGATCTTGATCAAATCCGATACGCATTTTCACCGTCACCGGCTTTTTCACAGTCGATATGATCGTATGTATAAGGTTTGCGGCATAATCTTCCTCTAACATCAGTGCGCTGCCTGCATGTGCCTTGATAACTTTATTGACAGGACATCCCATATTGACATCAATGATATCGCAATCGGTCTTCTCATCCAAAAACTTTGCGGCATACACCATCGTTTCCATATCATGTCCAAAAATCTGCATCGATAATGGATGTTCACTTTGCTCCATATACGTCATATGGATTG
>Ga0224740_10487_pt1 | contig 11103 bp, 9 predicted proteins | sample LIM_E_Water_Bulk_FD_161634 | JGI IMG/M metagenome (GOLD analysis project Ga0224740, IMG submission 161634) | Enriched cells from gastrointestinal tract of the lab mouse from Pacific Northwest National Laboratory (PNNL), Richland, Washington... | ecosystem: Host-associated > Mammals > Digestive...
ATAATAATAGACGGATACAACATGCTAAAAAAACCAAAAAAAGCAAAAAAAGAAATAGGATATATGCCAGAAGGAGTGCCGTTATACACAGATTTAACAGTAAAAGAATTTGTAACATATATGGCAGAAATAAAAAAAGTTGACCAAAAAATAAGAAAAGAAAAAGTAGAAGAAATAATAGAGCAAACAGGACTTAAAGAAGTAGAAAAGAAATTAACAAAAAATCTATCAAGAGGATACAAACAAAGAGTAAGTATGGCAGGAAGCTTAGTAGGAGAACCAAAAATACTAATATTAGATGAACCAACAGTAGGGTTAGACCCAAAACAAATTACAGAAATAAGAAATTTAATAAAAGAACTTGGAAAAACACATACAGTAATATTAAGTTCACACATATTATCAGAAGTAAGTCAAATATGTAATAAAGTAATAATTATAAATAAAGGAAAAATAGTTGCAATAGACACACCAGAAAACTTAGAAAATAAAGTAACAAACAACAATAACATTTATGTAACAGTAGAAGACCCAGAAAATAAAATAGAAACAATTAAACAAAGAATAAAAGAAATAGAAAAAATAAAATTAATAAAAGATAATGAAGATGGAACAAAACAATACTCAATAGAAGCCAAAGAAGAAAAAGACTTAAGAAAGACAATATTTGCTGAATTTGCAAAAGAGAATATAACAATATTCGAAATGAAAAAAGCAGATACAACACTAGAAGATGCATTTATGAAATTGATAGAGGGAGGAAATAAATAATGTGGGCAGTAATTAAAAAAGAATTCAAATCATACTTTTACTCACCTGTAGGTTATGTATTTATAGGGCTATTTTTAATTATGTTTAGCATATTTTTCTATGTAGACGTATTTAACTACCAAAGTACAAACTTTGAATACATATTTTACTCAGGAGCAACAATATTAACATTTATTACACCAATATTAACAATGAGAACAATTGCTGAAGAAAGGAAAAGTGGAACAGAACAATTACTACTTACATCTCCTTTAAGCATTACAAAAGTAGTATTTGGGAAATTTATTGCAGCAACATTAATAGTTATAATAACAGAAGTATGTACATTAATGTATTTTGCAATACTAAGTTTCTTTGGAACTCCACACATAACAACAGCTTTAGTAACTCTATTTGGATTTTTATTATTAGCAATAAGTTATATATCCTTTGGAATTTTAGCTTCCAGTATAACAGAAAATCAAATAATAGCAGGAATTATAACAATAGGATTTTTTATATTAACATGGTTTTTACCACAATTTAGTAGTATATTTACTAATTTTTCATTAATAAATATGTTTTCAAAATTCCCAACAGGTCAAATTGACATTGCAGATACAGTAACATTTATAACATTTACAATTACATGTATGTTACTAACAATAATAATTATGCAAAGAAGAAAAAGTGTAAGGTAAAGGAGGAATTAGGTTGAAAGAAAATAACAAAGAAAAGTTAGTAGAAGGAAAAGAAATTAATGAAGACAAAAAGTCAAACAAATTTATAGAAACAATAAAAAAGAAATGGTTAATAGATGGAACAAAAACTACAATTTTAATATTAGCCATTGTAGCAATATTTATATGTATTAACATGGTAATGCAAAAATTAGAATTAACACCAATAGATTTTAGTCAAGAAAAATTATACACATTAACAGAAGAAAGTAAGGAAAAAATAAAAAACATAGATAAAGACATCAATATGTACTTTATTGGATATAGTGAGGAAGATTCTAATTTAGATTTAGCAAAACAATACAAAAAAGCAAATGAAAAAATAAATGTAGAAGCAGTTGATATAAATAATAGACCAGACTTAGCACAAAAATATGGTATAGAAAGCGGAACAGAAGGAATAATTATAGAATGTGGAGAAAAATCAAAAGTGCTAACAGCAAGTGATTTAATAACATATGACAATTCAACATTTGAGACAATAAGTATAGCGGAAGAAAAATTTACTACAAGCATTCAATCTGTTGCTACAGATGAGGTACCAAAAGTATATTTCTTGCAAGGATACAGCGAATTTGTATTAAATAGTAATATGAATTATTTAAACATGTACTTAGGAAATGAAATTAACGAAGTAGAAACATTAAACATATTATCAAAAGGTAAAGTACCAGAAGATTGTGATACACTAGTAATTACCACACCTAATAAAGATTTCGATGATGTAACAACAAACGCAATTTTAGATTATATAAAATCAGGGAAAAATGTATTATGGCTAAATTCCGCTGTAAGTGCAACAATGGAGACACCAAATGTAAATAAAATACTAGATGAATATGGAGTAAAACCATTTGAAGTTGGAATTATAAGAGAAACAGATGCCAGTAAAATGGTAGCAGGTTCACCAGATTTAATTATACCAAATATACAAAGTGCAACTGTTACAAAAGATATATATAACACAACAGGTGTAATATTTGTTAATGCAACAAAAATTAATATAGATACAGACAAATTGGAAGATAAAAAAGTACATAGTTCGAATTTATTACTTACAAGTGAAGATGCATACTTTAGAACTAATTTTAATAACCAAGCAGATGGAGCATCAAGTGATGAAGAAAAGGGAAGCTTTGTTGTAGGTGCAGAATTAGAAAAAACTATAAAAGAAGCGAATGAAGAAAAACAAGAATCAGCTGTAATGTCAAAATTAATAATATATGGAGAAAATTATTTTATATCAGATTATCAATTAACTCAAAATTCACAATATGGAGCAATTCAACTTGCATATAATAAAGATTTAGTTTTAAATTCAATTGCATATTTGGTGGATAGAGAAGAAGATATAACAGCAAGAAAAAGTACTGGAACAGTAACATATACTGCAACAGAACAACAAGATACTATAATAAAAGTAATTATATTTGTAATTCCAGCTTTAATAATGATAATAGGAATTATAGTATGGCAAATAAGAAGAAGGAAAAAATAGAATAAATTATAAAAAATCTCATAAACTAATATGGGATTTTTTATGTGCCATTATGATAGTTTTTTGACACATATTATTGCTAAAAAATCTACTCGTTCTCAGGACATTATATATTAATTTTTTAGGTTCCCCCAAGTAATTCCTACTCGTATCCTCCTAAAAAATTAGATATATAATGTCCTTCGCACTATTTAAAGTTATTTATTTTAATATGTGTCAAAAAACTATCTATAATGGCACATTTTAGTAAAAACAGGAGTCTATTATGAAAAATATATTAAAAGTCGTATTTGTAATAATTGGAACCTTAATAGGTGCAGGATTTGCATCTGGTCAAGAAATGTATTTATTCTTTTTCTCTTTTGGAATAAAAGGTTTTATTGGAATACTAATTTCTAGTATACTTATGGGAATTGTTATAAATCAAACTCTAAACATATTAAATAAACATGAGATACAAACATATAAAGACTTTTTAGAGATGTTAATACCAACTAAAAATAGCAATAAAATAATAAACATAAAAAATGTTGTCAATTTACTTGTAAATATTTTTATATTAGTAACATTTTTTATTATGATTGCAGGGTTTGGAGCATATTTTGAACAAGAATTTAGAATTAATAGTCTAATACGGAAGTATTATATTAGCAATATTATGTTTTACAACATTTTTAACAAGTATTAAAGGAGTAGTTAAAGCAAATGAGATATTAGTTCCTATTTTAATAATGTTTTTAATTATTATTGGATTAATAAATATAAAGGATATTAATTTTTTAAATTTGGACAATTATATAATTAGAACTAATAGTTCAAATTATATACTAAATGCAATACTATATTGTAGTTATAACAGTATTTTATTAATACCTGTTTTAATTACTTTAAAGGAATATTTGAAAAGTAAAAAGCAAGTATTTGCTATTTCTGTAATTAGTACTATTATTGTTATTGTGCTTTCTATAATAGTGTTTTTATTATTGACTAAGGTGGATGTTGATATTACTAAACTAGAAATGCCAGCTGTATATGTTGTATCAAAAATGTTTAGTTTATTTAGGTGGTTATATGGATTTATAATATTGGGTTCTATATTTACAACATCAATATCATTGGGGTCTAGCTTTTTGCAAAATGTTAGTAAAAGTAAAAAAAGTTATACACATATTGCGATAATAATGTGCATAACATCTGTTCTAGTTTCTAAAATTGGATTTTCAAATTTAATTAATTTTTTATATCCACTTTTTGGTTATTTAGGATTAATTCAAATAATTAAAATTTTTGTAATATAATTATTTTACCTAGAAAATGTTAAAATATATTGAAAAATTAATCCAAAATTGATATAACAATAAGTAGCAAAATACAAGGAGAAAAGTATGAAAGATATATGGAAAGAAACTGTAAAAAGAGTGACTAATGGTAGAAAAACAACTATACCAATAATTTTAGGAATAATAATTCTTTTATTAATTGTATGTGGAGTGTTATATTTGAATAATATTAGCGTAAGAGAATGGATAGACAGAAACATTTTTAGAAAAGAAGTAAAACAAGACAAAGTAGCGACTATAGAGTTAAAGTCAGAAAATACTAGCATATATGCATTTAATAAATATATAGGAATACTAAATAAAAATAAATTTGAAATATATAATAATTCTGGAGACAAAGAAGAAGAGTTAGAAATACAAATATCAAATCCTAGTTTTGACTCTGCAAATAGATTTTTAGCAATTGCAGAATCTCATGGACAAAAATTGTATGTAATTGCAGATAAAAATATATTATGGGAAGATACAGTAGATGGAGAAATTTCACAAGTACATATAAATAAAAATGGATATGCAGCGGTTGTAATAGTGAATACTGTTCACAAGACAGTAATAATAGTGTATGATTCAGAAGGAAAAGAATTGTTCAAAACATATTTAGCATCAACTAGAACAGCAGATGTAAGTATTTCTAATGATAATAAACATTTAGCAATAGCAGAAGTTGATACATCTGGAAGTATTATACAGTCAAATGTAAAAGTAATATCAGTAGAAAATGCAAGTTTAGATCCTACTAATTCATTAGAAAATGCATATCAAGGAAAAAGTGGAAAATTACTAACAAATTTACAATATCAGGATAGAAATAGATTAGTATGTATGTATACAGATAGTATACACATTATAGAAGATGGTCAAGATAAAGAAATTATTAATAATAGTAATAAAAAGTTATTATTTCAATCAATAGAAATCGATGAAAATGTAATATCAATTGAAGAAAAATCGTCAGGTTTATTTACAGCTGATTCGATAGTAAATATAATAAATATATCTAACCAGAATACAAAACAATATAAAATTAATGCTATAGCAAAAGAAATATATACATATGGAGATATTATTGCACTTAACTTAGGCACAGAAATAGAGTTTATTAATAAGGGTGGTTGGTTAGTTAAACGATATTTAGCAAACCAAGAAATAACAAATATTGTATTATCTAATAATGTTGCAGGAATTGTTTATAGGGATAAAATTGAAATAGTAAATTTATAGGAGGAAACTTATGGAAATAGTAATTGATTGTATTATAGTTGCATTTATAGCATTAACAGTATTTTTTGGATATAAAAAAGGATTGGTAAATTTAGCAATTGGGTTATGTAGCTTTTTGATTGCCATTATAATTACATTTATTTTGTACAGACCAATAGCAAATATTATAATAGAATATACTGAAATAGACGAATCAATACAAAATGTTATAATGAATAAAAATGAAATATCAAATGAAAAAGAAGAAAAGGAAGAAGTATATGAGCAAATTTTAACACAAGTGGCAAAACCATTATCATATAATATAGTTTATGGTGGTGTAATGATTTTATTGTTTGTTATTACTAAAATTAGTATATTCTTTATTTCTTCTCTAACAAACTTTATAACTAACTTACCAATTATACACCAGTTTGATAAAGCAGGTGGGATTTTATATGGAATAGTTATTAGCTTTTTTATAATTAATCTGATTTTGCTTATTTTAAACTTTATAACTGATGCTAATCCAAATAACGATGCCTATAATGCAATACAAAATACATTTGTTACAAAAATAATGTATGAAAATAACATTTTAAAGTTGTTTTTTAAGTAATTTTATTGCCTTTTTGTCTTATATTTGCTATACTAATGACATGAAGTTTTAGGAGTGAGTTATTTTGGAAAAGAAATATAATAACAAAAGAATAAAAAATGGTAATAAAGAAATAAGCAAAGAAGAAATAAAAAGAGAAAATAGAGAAGAAAATAGATTTAAACCTAAAAAGAGAAAAAAGAAAAGAATATTTAGAAAAATATTATTAATAATCATGTTATTATTAATAATAGTAGGAGGATATTTTACATACAAAGTATACAAAAATGGATGGGGACTAAGCGGAATGCTTGCAACAGTTGTAGGTCATGACGAAAATACAAGAAAAAATTTAGGCGAATTTAAAATATTAGTTTTAGGAATAAGTACAGACCAAGAAGATGTAGACCTAACAGATACAATAATGGTAGCATCATATAACCCAAATACACAAAAAGCAACATTATTATCAATACCAAGAGATACATACACAGGAAAAAATGCAAAAAAAGCAACAGCATATGAAAAAATAAATGCATTATATGGAAGAGAAAAAGATCCACAAGCAGTACTAGATGCCATAAATGACATAACAGGTTTAGACATAAATTATTATGTAATAGTAAGAACTGAAGCACTAATAAAATTAGTAGATGTAATAGGTGGAGTAACATTTAATGTTCCAATAGATATGGATTATGATGATCCAACACAAGACTTGCATATCCATTTAAAAGCAGGGGAGCAAAAATTAGATGGAGAAAAAGCAGAGCAACTAGTAAGATTTAGGCATAATAATAACAATACAACATATCCAGAAGAGTATGGAGACAATGATTTAGGAAGAATGAGAACACAAAGAGAATTTATAATGCAAGTATTAAAACAAACACTAAAACCAGGAAATATATTTAAAATTGGAGAAATAATAGATGTAGCCAAAGAAAACGTAACAACAAATGTAGACTTCAATATAATTAAAGATTATGTTCCATATGCAGTAGAATTTAATACAGAAAACTTATTAACAGCTACATTACCAGGAACAACACCAGACTGGAAACAAACAAACAATGTAAGTATATTCATTGCAGATAAAACAGAAACAGCTAAATTAATAAAAGAGTTATTTTATGACAGAGATTTAGAAGAAACAGAAAATCAAACAAATAAAATAGGTGAACCTGCTGTGTTAGACGAAAAAAACTCTAACTCAATTACATCTAACAGTAGTGCATCTAGTACAAGTAGTTCTTTAAAAATTGAAGTACTAAATGGAAGTGGAGAAAGTAAAAAATTACAAAGTGTAGTGGACGAATTAACAGATGCTGGATATAAAGTTACAAGAACAGGAAGTACAAATGCAACTGCAAAAACAATGATAATTAATAAGAAAAATATAAGAGATACTATATTACAAGATATTAAGGAAATATTAGGAACAGGATCTATTTCTGACAGTGCATCAAGTTCTAGTAAAATAGATATAACAGTAATAGTAGGAAAAGATTATAAATAGATATTATTTAATAGATTAGTATTGTTATGGCAATTGCTTAAAATTTGAATCCATTTTTATTTTAAGTTTAAAGTATCTACTCGCTCCCAAAAAGTTTTAATTAATAAACTTAAAATAAAAATGGATTTAAATTTTAAGCATGCCATATAATCTCGCATTTTCTTAAATGAAAAATTATTACTTATTTTTATGTTTTTTAGAATGAAAAATCTTGTATACTAAGAATAAAGCAATAAATGCAACAATTCCATAAATTGCATATCCTAGTTCTTCAGATAATTCAACATTATGAGATGCAATTAAATCAGTTGTATAGGACACTCCATTAATTTCATAAGTAATTGTTCCTAAAATATCATTTTCAAAAATAGGAGCAAAAATATAATCATTTAAATGTATATTTGTTTTTATATCTAAATTTGTATCGTTTGACCTTACAAGAGCGGGAATTGTTTCTTTAACCAATAAGTTCAAATCTTTTGTATCATTAGTAGCATTAGAAACCTCAATTTGTGTAGCAATATCATTTGCAGTTACAATATTTTTTAATTCAAAATTAGAAAAACCATATTCATATAATTTTCTTGTATCAAAAAATCTATCAGAACTTTTAAGTATAACACCAATTAATTCCAAATTATTTTTATAAGCAGAAGATACTAAACATTCTCTAGCTTCAGAAGTTTGTCCTGTTTTTCCAGCAGTTAAAAAAGGATAATAGTTAGGGCTATTAGGATTTAATAGTTGATTAGTCGAAGGATATAATCTACTTTGAGATTCATTTGTATTTGGAATAGCACAAGAAGCACTTCCAGCAATTTTTCTAAATGTTTCATTATTTAAACAATATTTAAATAAATATGCTAAATCATGTGCAGTTGTGTAATGATTTTCATCATGTTTTCCATAAGCATTTGTAAAATGAGAACTTTCTAGCCCTAGTTCATTTAATTTAGTATTCATCATAGAAACAAAACTTTCTACAGATCCTCCAATGTACTCTGCTAATACATTTGCAGCATCATTTGCAGAATGAACTAAAAGCAGTTGTAAGAGTTGTTCTACTGTTAAACTTTCACTAATTTGAATTTTAGCTGTAGAGTAACCTTCCTCTATAGACATTACTGCGTTATAACTTGCTGTTACCAAGTCGTCTAAATTTGAGTTTTCTAATACTAATATTGCTGTTAATATTTTTGTTGTACTAGCAGGATACATTTTTTGGTTTTCGTTTTTACTATACAATACTTTATTTGTTCTATTATCTATTAAATATACAGCTTCTGCTGATATGTCAGTTATTTCATCATTTCCATATACAATACATATATTCAAACTTAATATTAGTAATATAAAATTGAAAAAAATAGTTTTCTGCATGTGTTTTTTCATTTTATATTTCATTCCTTTCTTGATACATAAATTTTATTAAAATCTTATTTTCTTATACTAGTATGTACAATTTACAAATTATTAAAAAATATACTTTAATATATTATTTGATTTTGAAATAACTCTAGTGTTGCAGTCTCTTAAAATACTTTATTATAATATATCTTATTTTATGAAAATTTACAATACAATAAACTTATGAAAGAAGGTAATAAATGAAAAATTTAAATAAAAATCAAAAAATAACAATAATTATTATAATGGTAGTTTTAGCAATTGGATTCTATTATTATAAAAATTTAACAAATTTAAATGAAATAGAGATAACAAAAGAAAATTTAACAACTAATGCAATAGAAGATGAAAAAGTAGAAGAAAAAATAAAGATACATATAAGCGGTGCTGTGAAACAAGAGGGAATTGTAGAGTTAGAAAGTGAAAGCAGAGTAAGTGATGCAATAGAAAAGGCTGGAGGCTTAAAGGATAATGCAGATTTAGAAAATATTAATTTGGCATATAGATTAGAAGATGGAACTAAAATCTATATACCAAAGCTGGAAGATAGAAATAATGCAGTGTCAAATACTACTGAAAAAAGTATGGAAAGTTTTAATACTAGTGATAGTAAACAGATAGAAACTACTAGTAGTACAAGTGGTGATAAAAAAATAAATATAAATACAGCAACTCAAACTGAACTAGAGTTATTACCAGGAATAGGCAAATCAACTGCTCAAAATATTATACAATATAGAAAAGAAAATGGAAAATTTAAGGTAGTAGAAGATATAAAAAAAGTAAATGGAATAGGAGAAGGAAAGTATGAAAAGATTAAAGATTTAATTGTGCTAAAGTAAAAAGGTTAAAAACTACGCAAATAGGTAAAAGAAGAGTTAATAGTGTAATAATAAAATCATTTGTAAAATAAATGTAAACAAAAAGTAAAATTCGAAAAAAAGTAAAAACAAATATAAAATCCCTAAGATATTAATGATTTGTAAAAGTAGAATTGAAATTGTAATATATTGAAAGGCTTGAATAATGTTGTTATTATTATGTTAGATTAATGTTTTTAGGGAGGAAATTATGGAAAGAAAAATTTCAAAAATAGCAGTTATTATAATATTAATTCTTAATATGACTATGGCAAATTTCTTATATATAGGAAATAGTATTATAAGTTATGCTTTAGATAGTATTAACAATGAAGTAGATATAATAGCAGAGCTAAAATCACAAAAGTATGTTAATTATAAACTAAAAGAAGAAGAAAAAGGTGTATTATATCAAACAGAGTTAAAAACTGGAATTAAATATCAAGAAAACCAAGAATATAAACCTCTAAAATCTACAGAGGCTATTTTAAGTATGCCAAAAGTAGAAGAAAGTTATCCAGAAAAAGTAAAAGTAATAGCAAAAAGCACAATAGCAACAAATGGAGAAAACACAGAAAAAGAAGCAAATTACGAATACAATAAAGAAACTGGAGAAGTAAAAATAATAACATCTAATGATGCAGGTTATAGTCAAGAAGTAGAAAACGCAATAGATACATATGAAATTTTATCATTCTATAATTCAACCTGTTATAATGAAGAAAATAAAGAAAGAGAATTAGAGATAGTAGGAAAAATAACAGTAACAATAGATGATGAAAATGAAACAAAAATAGAAAAAGAATGTAGTTTAAAAGAAACATATACATCAAATATAAGTAATTTAATATCTACAAATGTAATAGCTAAAGAAATATACAATGGATATATTTATGCAAACGAAGTAAATGGAACACAAAATGAAACAGAATATACAGAAAGCATGAAAATAGATGTTAGTTATGAAGAAATAGCAGATGAAATAAAAATTGAAACAAGAAACCAATATGTAGATAATGAAAATAATGAAATAGATAGTGAAGATATCTTGTACAAAAAAACAATAATAAACAAACAAGATATAATTAATATTTTAGGTGAATCTGGAAAAGTTACAATATTAAACGAAAAAGATGAAGTAATAGGAGAAATTACTAAAGATTCAGAAGAAATAGCAGATGGAATAGTAGA